>Ga0247765_1000277_pt1 | contig 41163 bp, 48 predicted proteins | sample UWRJL106311C6_FD_179949 | JGI IMG/M metagenome (GOLD analysis project Ga0247765, IMG submission 179949) | Plant litter microbial communities from Arlington Agricultural Research Station in Wisconsin, United States - UWRJ-L106-311C-6 | ecosystem: Environmental > Terrestrial > Plant litter >... | reverse complement strand
GCACCCCCCCCCCCCCCCCCTCCTACCCCCCATTCAGCCAACCAGCCCTCCACCAGGAGATACAGCCTTCGTGTGTGTGTGACGAATTACACATTCAAGATAGTGTACACCTGCCTTTCAAAGAGGACAGAAAATAGGCCACAACTACAGATTTGATCTCGCACAAAATTCGGTTGTATCTATCCACTTTTACCCAAATCGGTCGCGGAACGCGGACCCCGCGTTCGTCGACTGGTCGGGTACAATGAATGAATTGGGCAGCGCAGGGACCAGCAGATGGCCACTGGGCAGAAACATACGGGGAAAGGAATGCATTTCCAGGGCTGAGGAAACAATTTTGTTTTAGGGCTTGGGCCTAGGGCTCAGAGTAATACAGCAAAATATTTCACCTTGTGGGGACAAGACATATTCTTTGAGGCAATATTATGAGAATGAAGTAAAGTGGTGATATTTCTACAAGAGTCTACAGGAGTGGAAAATGCATTGCGCAGTGGTTGGGAATCTTCCAGAGTGTTACCTCCCTAGTGGGCGCGAAAGAGCAGAGCAGAGACACACTTTGATGATACGACCCCATCCGACATTGCCAATGCATATTAGATCGGGAATAAAATGAGAAAAAAATCACCAATTTCTAGATAATTGCTGCACTACTCTATTGTCCTCCATATCGCATCCAGAGGGCTTGCAAAAAGGGGTATATCCATCCTGTGCGACCCAGGGAACAAGAAATGAAAGGAAAAGGACGACTCTCCATAATTGTCGGATGCGAGCGCGTCTTGAACAATAAAAATAAAACGATCGAGGCTCTTCCACTCCCGGCGGCGACCCTCATCCCCCAAAAAAGAAAACGGAAGAAACAAAAACAAGAAACCCATTGTATCCCATCCCATATTCCATTAAGCGGGCACCGTGTGGAGGACTCATACCGTGAGATCCGCCCAAATCCGATCCCTTCCTTCTCCCCAGCCTTTGAGGAAATGCTGCAAAATCCCACCGATCGAGGTCCCAAACTGGCAGTGAGCCCGTCCGACCCGAAATTTCCTTGCTCTAAAAAGAACCGACACCTAATACTTTTGTGTTCCTGTTACATCCCTTGATCGGGTTGCAGCTGTGCTGCCATGCTGATCGTGTGCTCGTCCTGGGGGTATCATGTCTTGAACGACTGAGGAAAAAATGACGACCACCACACGGCTAGACTGCTCCCGGATACTCTATCGAGATTGAGGCTTGAAATGCCTCGGTAATAAACCCGGACCGCCAAATGACCCCGGAAAGAGACCTATCGTACAACTTGGCTCCTGGATGGTTGATGTGTTGTGCTTATTCACCATGGCAGTGAAATGTGTGAAGTCACGGACAGAAAGCCCAACGAGGGAGGGTGTGGTAAGTTTACATGGTAGGCTTCCTCAGGATCTCCTCGCAGTTGGTGTCGAAGCGCAAGTTCCACAAGCGAACCGAGGCCATGAAGCGCTCCGTCTTCTCCAGCTCACGCTCGCGACCAAAGAGGGTCTCGACGAACTCAACACCGGCATTCTTGCCGAGCTGGGAGTCCTTGCGCTGCTTGGAGGTAGATCGGAGCATGGGTTGCTCACAGGTCTTGAGAAGCTTGCGTAGCTTGTCGGTGAGCCGGTCACCGGCCTCGATGAACTCTTCAACCATTTCGCGGTTGTCCTTGGACCGGATCTTGGGCATGGTGTCCTCAGCACGCTTAATCTTGCCGGACAGCTTAATCAAGAGCAACCACAAGTCGCCGGCCATGTCGGCAATCGGAGTGGCAGGTCCGTGGTGATACACAGTCCAGTCGTAGATCCATTTGCCAAGTGAGTTAGCGTCAAAGACACTACCGAGCAGCATGATTGGCTCCTCATTGGGGTCCCAGTTCTTGAGCGAGTAGCCCGCAGGGATGCGGTGCCGCTTGGCATCAAGTTCCGTGGCCTGGCGCTTCGTCTCTGGTGGGGGCTTCTTGTGCGCATGCGAGCTGGCGGGACGAGCGGTCTGGGGTCGCTGCGGCACCGAGGTCGAATTGCGTCGGGTGTGGACGGGCTTGCGCTCCGGCTCGTATCGCGGCGGCGGCGCGAAGCCGCCAGCCTCTCTCTCAAAGAACGGACCGCCCTGCTCATAGTAGTGGTAATCAGTGGGATGTCCTCCAGCGTTGATAGTGTAATATTCCCTATATCGCTTCGATCTCGACTGTGCCGGCAGCACGAGATAGGTGACACCGTTGATCTCGATGTACTCGTCCTCGTCGGAGTCCCCATGGTGATCAGAGGCCCGATAGTAGGAAAAAGAGCTGCGACGCTCGCGCTTGGGGCGCGATCCCGAGAAACTCGGTTTGCGAGACGACTTCGATGAACTCACATTAGCAGTGGCGTACTGTCCGTCACTCGTGTACCGAGGCGAGAAGGAGGGGCCACGAGGACTGGGATAGTTATTGTTGAAGCCGCTGGTACTTTGGCCGCGGAAGTGAGCTCGCGTCGCTGGTCGCGCAGGAGTCGCATTGTTGTAGTAGTAGGTCGGTCCTCGGGGGGAAGGCGTCGGTGACGGGCTGGGAAACTTCTTCTCGTCGAAGTAGTACTCCTGGACTCCAGGAGTCGACCCATATGGCGAATAGCTGGCCATGGTCTCGGGCTCCTGCGAAGTGTGTCTCGACATCCGTCTGTCTCTCTCTCGTCACGCCTTCAAAGTGTGTTGTGATATCTCCCTCGCCTCTCGCGGGGATGTTGGTCGTCAATGCTTTTTTTGTTGTTTTTTGGTGGCTCAGAATCGGGAGCCAATCGCGCCTGTGTCGTGACGCGGTAGAAAGTGACACCCGTCACCTTGGTCTGTCGGTAGGAAGAGGAGAGAAAAACCGTCTTCTGCTTTGAAACATGTCCAAGGACCTGGTGTATTTATCTCCTGCGCTGGAGAACTGTTGGGCATCAAAGTCTGGATGACTCTGATGGCTGGTTCTCGGGGTTGCTGGACGTTTCCAAAGTCCAGACCGAATAATTGATGGAAAGCGTGGTTGATTCTTGTATTGGAGACAGTGAGGCAAAATATGCCAGAAGGTGACCAGGAAAACTCTGAGGTCTTGAAAAAGGGAAGGCTGGATGGTTTTAATAGATGGTGAAGGTGAGAGACCAGCAGGGGGAAGTGCGCGGACACAAAATCTGGCCGAGGAGGAGCAGGGGGGTCGGGAAATGGCTCCCTCTTGATGGAGGGGGCGTGTGAGACAGGGGTACCCTGTCGCTCGGCCTTAGTCACACTTTTCTCGCGCCGACTAGAAGTGACTGCTATCTTCACCCCCTGGGCCCAGTGCGCAGTCCGCCCAGTTGACACTGTGCTTGGCTGCGACCGTCAGCCCGCCAATGAGACGCACGCCAGAGGCAGAGCCACGCTGCCCAAGCTTCTGCTTGCTGGCTGCCGGTGCTTGTGTGCTGAGTCGAGTTCGGCGCCCGAAATAGACGGGGCAGAGCACGCAGAATTCCAGTTTAGGCAATGGGAATAGCCGCTCAAACGAGACTGAATATCTCTGTATCGTTGACTCAATGAGACTGCATCTCTGGTGGCTGCCTCGACGATGTCCAAATTTCGATTCGAGTGGTTTTCCGAGTGCAAATTTGGCGTTCCGGATTTGCATCGACGCCTCAACGCCTAGTCGACCAGGGCCAATCTTCCAGGATTGGACTAAGCGAAATTTGGCCACGAGGAAAAATCCCAACATTCAACGGCGCATTGGAAAAATTTTCGACTTCAACCACTGTTTCGTCGGCTGGCAAACAAAGAATGCGATTGCGACCAGGGCGGATGTCCCGGCGCTCCTAGCTGGGTGTTCGTACTTGAAGCGGGTCCGGAACGGCGGGGACAGTGCTTGCTGTGAGGACCCGCGCTGAAGGTGGATATTGGTCCGATTCTCACGTCCTACGACGCCGGGAGGCCGCAGGCACAGCGAGTTCTGGCAAACCCTCAGACAGCACAACTGCGAGATGAGAGTTCGGCTGGCCGCTGTTCCTGAGACGTTGTGGGATGCCTCTCTGCGACGCTGCGTGAAGCACAGCAGGACCACCTCGACAATCTTCGTGCACCTGTGAGCACTAATTCCTGCTCTGATGTCGCCGATTCGTCCCAGCCATGTGGGTGCCAAGTATCCGTATCCCAATCAGAAGCCGCGTGGATGTGTGACAGTGTTCAAATTCGTGGAATCGTGGCCCATTCAGGCTTGGGGAATGGCGGACTTCGAGAGCAGTCCCGCTCACTTGGCAAATGAGGACTTGAAATCCCCAAAATCTTGCGGCCTTCGCGTCGGTCTCGAGGACTGAGCAAGCAGTGGCGATCACCGACGACCAAGCTTTGTCGCGCAAAGAATCCTCGACCAGGATTTCAACATGCGTCCGACGTGGAAGGAGTTTCTTTGGAAGGGACTTCGAGAGGATGTGGTCTCCTTTATCAACGGCGCAGGCGGCGATGCTGACGTCGCCACAAGTTGCCCCTCCCACTGGAAAGGGAAGGAGCCCCTCATATCGCCGAAGTGGGTGTCTCGTCTCGGCGAGTGGCGGGAAGCTGCGAATCCTCAGCTAGGATAGTGCAAGCAACACCCGTGAGTTTCTACACTTCTTGAGAATCCAGTCACATGTGCGTTCCAGCGAATCCACTGCGCATCGCCAGCGCTTCTGCCTTCTGACAGATCCGGGGATGCCAAGGACGCTCATCAAGTTGGGAGGAAGTTCTCCGCATGGAGGGGGAGTCCTCGTGCTGTCTGCAGCGGAGCTGGCCCCCGTGCACTACGGTTCGCGGCGTTCTGTGTGGGCGTTCGTGCTTCACGTGGGCCGTTCTGCAGCGGCCTGCAGCTCTCAGCGGGGTTGCACCAGGGAAGGACGTGCGTCGCCGCCTCCCTTTCAGCTTTCATGGTATTTCTCATCACAGAGAATTCTTTTGGAGACTGGGACCATCCCCGCCGCTCATTGCCGTGCCTTTTTTGCTGCCGAAGCGTTTGCGTTCTCGGGTGATACATCGCATTTAGTGACTCAAAATCCAGGCACCAGAGAGGAAGAGAATTACCTGAAGTTGCTTGCTGACAGATGGCCGCTGACAGCGACACGCCGTCTGCACACAGCTCCCCGCGCGAGTAGTAACGTTAGGGCCGGACCAGACCAAACACAGGCCGTGGCTTCTTAGGTTTTGGTGGCAACACAGGCCGTATTCCCGTATCGATACAACCACGGCAGCTAGTTAAGCTAAGCACCAACCAAATCCCACCGTGGCCGAGGCCCGCTGGTCTCACCGTGTCTCACCTCGAATTGACGAATGGGAGCGATTCCTGAGATTTGCGCCAGCCAGGTCGAGCACTTGCATCTGCCTACGAATCTCGCGACAATCTCGCGTTCGCATGATATGGCCTCGTTCCGACCAGGCCTCACGGTTTGCGGCCCCAAGAGTCGTGTAACCGGTTCACCCAGGTGAGATGGCTGGGGTCGTGTCTCGGTTGGCCGTCGCATCACCAACCTCCATCCCGACCGACGCCTGCTCCTTGCACACCAGGTCCGGGATCCAGCTGAGTGCTAGGCAAACGAAAATTCTGCACACCTCCGTCCGGGCTGCTCGCAGAGAACCAAGGTGTAACCTCGTGTTGTCTAGAAGAGGAACTATTCTCTCAATGGACCTCCAAGCCGCTTCCCGTCCAGGCCGTGTCACTGTCAATCATTCAACCCGCTACCGCAATTTGGATGGCTGTTTGCCGTTCTGGCTTACCTTCCGCCCCCGGCCCCAGCTCGCACGCACAACCTCCGCTGTAGAAACCCTTTGATGCAAAATAGAATTTGTCGAGGCAAGTCTGCCTCCGGAAATTTTACCTTCTGCCACGCTTCGACTACTGCAGGCTAAACTTCCGCAGTGTATCCCGCAATTCGGTTCCAGCAGCAAAGATGCCCCTGGCAAAGGCGGCTTTTCTTGGACGCGCCGAGGAGGTCGATCTACTCTTATCGGCTTGGTGCCTCGTCGTCGTCCCTGTTACCCTCGTGGCTCACCTTGCAAAGGCCCCTCACAGTGCACATTGTCGATGGCGTCTTGACCGTGGTCAAAACAATGGCGGCACTGTTGCTCGCACCCCCAAGCCCCCGGCCAAGATTACGCCCACATCCGTGGGTCTGTCCAACAGACACCTTTTGCTGGCCAGCCCGCCATGCAAGAGGCAGCAGACCATCACACGGCTTGGACTTCCTAGCGCGTGAGGTGGAGAAGTCACCTACTCACCTCCCTTTCTTACGGGTCTTGGCAGCCTTGGCAGCCCTGCACCGTCCACTCCTGAATCCCGGATGTGCTTTTTCTTCTAGAAAGCCACCCCCTCCCCCTGCCTCTCTGTTTGTGCACTGGTGTCTTTTGCTCCATTCCTTCCTAGCCCGGCACGGCACGGCGCCAGGGGTTTTTACTTTGATTTGCTCCTTTTCTGGCTCACCGTGAAAATTTTTCGCTCTCCCATCAAATCGTTCATTTCGCTGGTTGGAAGCGAAAAGTAACGAGCAAGAGGATTAAGGACTGGAAGATCTTCTCCGCCAAGCGGTCTTCATCGTCCTATTGCAGAGAAGGTGACTCATGGGTCTGGAGGGGTCGTTGCTGTGCGGTAACTACCCAGGGAGCCAGTAGGGCAGCAGGGCATACATTGTTTGCTGCGTTGATGTCCAATGTCGACAGGCTTTTTTGGTGCTGGACTCTGTGTGGTCAATGACACCCCGCTCCGCGTGTTGTGGATGCATGGTCCAGGCCCCCGATTGGAGACGCCTGGCCGGAAGACGCCAATGCTTGACCGGTGCAGCGCGGTCGCTGCACGTCCGGGAGCCAACCCCTGCCATTGCCAAACAAAGTCGAAAGGTGACGGGACCACTCCGCTCCTCCTCGACTGTCAACGGGACCAAAATAGGTGGAAAGGACAGCGGCGCCGAACATGCGACACAAGCGACCGAACTCGCTGCCCTCACCGACACTTTCAAGGCAGTTAGCCTCCAGGGTCCCGCCGGAACATGCACGGTTTGCTGCATCTTCATGCTTGGAGGGGTGAAGAGTTGCGCGGCAGCATCTTATACGCTGGCTTGCCCGGCATGGCCCCGGCCGTGATCTCTGACGTAGCCCTCCAACCCACACATTCCGGTAAATATTTGCACCATGCTGATATCTCCATCCAATGCCTTGCGCCCAGGTGAAGCATCGCGGAAGAAGGCAGAAGAAAGACGAAAGGCTGCATCAGCACAATTTCGATATCGGCAACGGCATCTCGCAGGACACGAGCGTTCAAGCTGCTGAGACCTGCGGAAGACGATCCCTCGGAGCCCAGTCGGACCCTTTCGACGATCACGGTTGCGGGCCAAGAACCTGTCCAATCTGTAGTCAATTTTGTGCGCACACGGCAACCGACAAAGGCGGCATTGAGGGTGTCTTCCCTGCCTCGCAGAGCGGGACGAGGCCCACGGCGAGGAAAAACAAAAAAATAGAGCCAAGACCATTGAAATAACGGCCTTATCATGGCCTATGATATGATATACCCCTAGTCCTTGTAATACCCCTTGCCGTCGTCGCGGCCCACTCAGAATCGCACATTGGCTTGCACGTGCAAAATTGACGAAATATCGCGAGTTTTTTTTGTGCGACGGTCGTCGGCGGATGGTGTCGTGTAACCATCCAAAAGCGAACGAGCAGCCTCTCTCAGCTCCCCTTTTCCCGCCTCATCGGGCCAGTAACGGAATGGCGATAGCATATCACGGCTTCCCGCAGCAATATGCGACTCTCTTTGGCCGAATTGCAGTCTCATGGTTCAGTCAGATGTCAACCCTGCCGTGCGGCCTCTTTTGCCTTGCGACAAATGCTGCGAAGCGGTGGGACCAATCAACGGGCAGGCGCACAACGCAGCTGCCTCGGATGCGCACTCTCGCTGATCGTTGGTCGACTGCTATTCGGTCTGCCGTCTCCCGACGGCGAAAAAGTAGGCACAGCCGTCTTCGCCAGCCCCTTTCGCTCCTTTTCCCCTCGGTTTTCATGTGAGAGAAGTGCTCTGGAAAAGTTCCGCATCGGGACAGACCCAATCAGTTCGCGACGTCATTGAACACTGTGAAGGTGAGGGAATCTCGCATGTGCAGCTGAAGGGGCGTGGTTGGAATTTCATCGCTGCTTGTTCCATCCCCTTTTTCGACAAGTGCGTTTGCAAGCCCGTCCCTGTCTGGCTGGATGTTCGACGGCCGCCAATGCAAAAGACTGAAAAAAAAAAAAGTGTGCAGCGTCGCTGCATCGTGCTGCCAAGGACAACCTGTTGAAGTGGGGCCTTAGGGCCTGGGCTGGCAGAAATTCAGAAGGGCAAGTCCCGAGGGTCTGGGTCTTCTCAAGCCTCAGGACGCGTGGTGGCGCAGCAATCCAAGTGGGTCATCCACCCCCGGAGCCACCGGCGTCCGGGCCTCATCGAACATCAAAAGCCGGAATTTCCCATAAACCCGATCCATCTTCGCATTGCATTGGGCCGCCACCAAAGCACGGTCCAGATTTTCTTCCAACTTCGACCCAAAATCAGGCATTACCAATCCCGCGCCCAACTTCAACCTCAAGCACCTTTTCCCGACCGCATTTTTCATCAGCGGCTCCAACATCCCTTTCCCGGACTACGTCACTGCTTTTGTCATTATTTTGTGATGTAGACCCATGGCCGAGCCGTGCTAAAGCCACACCCCCTTACACCGACCCGGAGAGGGGTGGGAGTGCGAAGTGACCTGACTCCTCAGGCCGCATCACGCACCCAACTGTGGGTGGCTGAGGCAATTATTTTTCTTACGCCCCATTACCATCTCGCCCTAGGCTCATTGACTCACCGCAAAAAAGACTCCTGCCTTCGCCCCCGGCCCATCACGGGACCTTCCGACGACGTCGAATGTTTGTGGTTCTCACGGGTGCATCAGTCCCCTAACTCCGGTCCACGATGTGCAACCGAGCAAATGCGCCGTTGACGAGCGAACAGGTGACGGTGATGCGGTGGCTGAGGGGTTATTGTGCTGGCGGGCGCCCGGAATATTTGGTTGCTCGGTTCTGCGACTGCGAAACGAAGCATCCCGCGTTTCGAAAAACCCGCTGGCAATGACTCACTCGGACACGCATACACTACACCGCGTCTCCCGCGTGTCGGGTCGTCGCCGTCGAACGTCCACCTCGACAACCACTGTGCACCATCCGATGACGGTTGTTTTTCTCTCTGTGTGGGTGCGAAGCCGTCCCAGGTTTCGTCACGGTCTGGATACCTGGCGTTGCTAGTGCAGTGCTACGCTCTTGCGCAGGACACGCAAGTTCCCCCCTGTCTCTCTTATCTCACGTCGCCACATTTAGGAGGAGCTATGGATGGTATCATGCTCGGACGAGATAACGACTATCAGTCGGTGACGGGAAAGGATCTGCTTGTGATTGGGTTAGAAGTCTGCAGTCGAATAATCGAAGCCGATCTGTAGCTGGACAGGCAGCAGCAGCACCCAAGGCGACCCTGACCTTTTTTTTCCTCTCCGCTTCTTCTCCCTTTCGACCCAACGATGGGGCCCTTGAGTGGTTCCTGCAGCAGGCTTCACGGTTTGCTGTTTCTCTCTGCCTCTTTGGTGGGCATTGCCACGCCTTGGGCGACCTGCGATTGGACAAAAGCCGGCATCCCGCTGCCAGCTTTCTGCTGTGTGCCCTGACGTGACAAGTCAGGACCCCTTCTTCTTACCTAACTCCAGCGAGTCAAAACAGGCCGTTACGACATCAACCCCGCCACTTGCCATGAGTTGCTGTCTTGCTGCCCCTTGGGTAGTGATGGCCCGTGGGAGGGAGCCAGACAATCCACGGATTGCTTCTTTCCCTTCTCGAAACCTCCGGATCGCCGCGGGAAAAGGGGTCCAGCGCCAATAACGATTGTCCAGTGACGTTATTCGATTGCCGCCTTTGCAGCTAGAGGTTGCGTTGCAAGCAAGCTGGGAGCTCCGCCATGGACTCGAGGGCGGAGTCAGATCAGGGGGGAGCCTTGTGGCCATCCACAGCGACGATGACGAGGAGGAGGTTTTCGGTACACGCCCCTCTGGTGAACAAGGCTCTTTAAGTTGTGTTTGGGTGTTCACACAGCCAGTTGTCGGGCAGACGTTTTCTCGCACTGTGGACGTTATGTTTCGCTACCCATGGGTGGGCTGTGTGGGCAACGACTGTCTTTTCTCAAGTGCTTCTTGACTGGTCGAAGATATCCCGTCGCGGGATTGAAACGCCGTGAGTGGTTTCACCATTCCGTTCATGGGAATATTGTTCATCCCATCTTGAGACGAAGCGCGACAAGGGTGCGTATGACTCGTGGGGTAGCAAATCAGGGGTGGCATATCCTGGCTGGTGACTGATGGGAGATATCGCGGCTGATGCTCCAGTCGGTCAGATAGGTTCTATGGTCCGGGGTTCGACGTCCTTCACACCGGTGCGTAGGACTGGCTCGACGCCTTGGCGGCTATCATGTTGAAGTCCTCGCGGGCCTCATTTGGTTGTTGATTTTTGCCTTGTCCCGTACCTCGTGCCTTGTGACTCATCCCTGGATGGCCTTGAACGTGTAGGTGGAAGTGAAGACTCTTGTGGAAATCACTTACTACTGGAGGCCTCACCATCATGTGAAATTTAATCCTGTCAATCTAGAAAATGTCAAGATCTACACTGAACTCTTGTACAAGATGGTGCGCAGCACGGTGAAGCGTGAGGAAGTCGTGACGCTGTTTGCAGCCTTGTGCAACCAAGGTTGTCATCTTGCTCCGATCTGGGTTTGGGTCTGGGCAGGCCATGCGCCACTGCATGGCAGCCTAGCCCGCTCGCTGGAGGGTACCTCCTGCACCAGACTGGCCCTCCCCCAAAACAGTGGCAGGTAGGGCTGATGTCGCACCACCACCACCGCCCCCTCCATTTCCAACGGGTGCTAGTTGTAACAAGGTGGTGTGGGGCCACGCTGAAATTGCACTTAGGTGCAGCATACGTGCACAGCGGTGCAGCATTGTGACGCCAGGGAATTTCGACGGGACTCAGCCATTCCATTTTCCCTGCTGGGTGACTGGAATGGGTCGTTGATCTTGGGTGCCCGTCTCAAACATGACATCGGGAAGGTAGGGTACCTTACGGAGTACCTTTACCTTTGTCTACTTGCACGGCTGCCTGTCCCGCTGCAAGATCGGTTTTTTTTTTTTCGACTGCTGTTCGGTAGTGATGAGTAGGGATGAGCAAGGATGAAAATGGGATGGTAAATCCGTGGGATGGATGGATGGAAATCCATGAGCTGGGGCGGGGTGGGGTGAGATGGAAATGCGCAAGGCTGCGCCTCGTTTAGGTCGTTCCAGGTTTCGTTTCGTTTCGGGCCCCGCAACCTGTCTTTTACACGGTGCGCAACAAGCATGGTGCCGCTGGGCTGGGTGTCGTTGGGTTGGGTGCCGCTGGCTACCTAGGATAGGTCCGGGGCTTGGTGTTTTGTGTTGTTGTTTTTTTTGTGTCATTTTGGTTTTGGTTTTTTACACTTTCTTGTTGTGAACTTTTGGGGTCGGGGGCTTTGGTGCAGATGAGGCTGCGGCTGAAGCTTCGGAAGTACAGTGCAGTCAAAGACAGCCCAGGCACCCAGCCAGGCGGCCAGGCAGCCAGGCAACGAGACAATGATCGTCAGGTCCGGCCCCAGACTGGACACTGGCACTCAGCCGGAGTTTTTGTGCACTGTGCTTGATGGTCAGGCAAGATGAGGCCAGAAATGTTGTTACATAGTTAGGTAGGTAGGTGCACTGATACCCTGCAGCTCAGCCATGGAAAGGTGAGGCCCCCAGGTAAGGCAGGTGGGGTTGCATTGCGACCAGACGAGGCTGTAGTGATCTTGGGGTTTTTCCTTTTTCTCAGCCTGACGGTTGGGGTGGGGTCGGTTGGGTCTTTTCCAAAGGCAAGGCTGAACTAGGCCGGTGCGTCCTTCCACCCCTCCAGTCCCCCGCGTCCATCGCGTACAAGATTGCGGATCCGTGACACGAAGCTGGGCTCTGCGTATCTGTAACGGTAACTGCTTGGCAAGGCTGGGACGGGGACGGGTGTACGTAGGTACCTAAGCTTGTCCATGTTGGGTGACTGGACGCTTTTTGTGTACTGTCAGGGTTCATGACCTTAAGTTTCGACTCCAACTGTGTATCCCATCCACGAGATTCACGTTACTATATCCGCACGTTACGTTTCAGCTTCAAAATTTAAAGGGCTGTTCACGTATATGTAGGACTTGCGTGACAGTTCAAAGGCAGTCTTGAGAAACCGTAAAGCAGCGTAAGGGTACGTCAGCCCTGGGGCCGACCATACATGTATGCAGGGTCCACGAACCGTAAACATGACGTATTATTACCGCTTAGGAAATTTTGCACTATCAATATTCCAGTGCACTTAGCAAAGTACCTAACTATGCCCCCCTGCGTGCGACTGTTTTATGGCTTATTTAGGAAGAGACCGAAGAGATACTGTGAGTTTTACATGAAAATAACGACTAAAACACAGCTCGGGAATTTAAACGAGAGGTTCAAATTCTGAACGTTAAAAAAAACAAGCCGGATTGATAGGTACGCTTCAACTCCTCAAAGACTGTTCACGTAGGGCTTGAGTCACCGTTCAAAACCAGTCCTCTGGACCTGTATGTGGAAAAGGGTAAGGGTACGTCAGCCTAACATGAGTACACGTGCTTCCCACTCGCAAAGTGCATACATGTATGTTTGCAGTGCAACCAAAATGGTTATGGACTCGGGGCTCGACGCACAGTGAACATAGCTGAAGACCTCGGCGTTCTATACCAGACGGAGCTTACATGTTAGATAAATGTCAGCACCAGATAAAAAATCAACCTTCAGGTCCCGGGGCCGGACTGCTTTCATGAAGCTAGCCTACGTACCTTACATTACCTAAGGTACCTAGCTAGGTAGGTAGGTCCCTGTGGCAGTTGAGCACAGTTGTGCATCACGGCTTGCAATCTCCACCTTTTCACTGCATAAATTATCCCCATCAAGTATATTATGACCTCAGTCATGTCTTATGAGAGGCTGAGTGATCCGCAGCACCATGGTGGATGTGTCTGGATTGGGTTTGGTGCCGTCGTGATGTGGTGGAGACTGAAGAAAAAAAACAGTGCGTGCAGCTTCAGCTTTCATGTAGGGTTGCCACAATGGAAGAATACGATGGGATCATCACATCAGCCCGGTAGGTGGGCCCATCCCAGCCAACATGCTTCGTCTGTGCTGGACGTGTGGTACGTCCGTGAAGTAGTCCCATGGCTGGATCACTCCGTCAGTGCGTGCCAGCGTATCCCGGACCTTTTTCGAACCATGACGACGGCTTCATCCTGCCATGCTCCTGCGGATATCTAGTTTAGCGCGGGTACCTGCATGATAAGCTTTCAATATGCTTTCAATGAACAAGAGTATCTCTCGGGACACATCCACCCCATGACTGACTCCCGACGTGTACCGGACATCGCCACCCACTCACTTGTCAGCCGTTCAGTCAAGGAAAATATTGACAAGCGACTAGCATCGATCGATCGACCGTAACAACTCTTCATATTTCTTAGCTGTAAAAATCTTGAAATCCACTTGGCGTCATCATCCTCCTCCCCTACCTAGCTTACCATAGATCCCGCACCATCGACATTAATGATCAGAATACCCGTCGGCCCAGAAGGGCACGTATGTTCGCGGCTTGAACCACCTTATTGACGCGGTTGCGAGGTTGAAAAAACAGCCAAGAAGTGAACGCAGCGATTTCAACTTATATTCGGGCCACCAGTAGCGGACAAGTGCTTACCGAGGTACCTAAGGCTGCGGTGTATCGAGAGCCAGTCAGACATGTAGGGTGTGTGTCCCAAGCGATAATCCACCAGAAGCCAGGAAATTTCGATCTCGGGCTGGGCTATGTTGTCCAGCAAATCAGTGTTGATCTCATGTTGACCAACTTTTCCAGCCGTATTGAAAGACCCATCTCTTGCGGCACCGTGAAGTGGAGTCAAGTATTGAGGGCCGGGAACTAAAATTCCTAGTGGCTGTGAAGAGTAACGTCATCACACAGCTAGGCTACCGTCTCGATACATGTACCGTTTTGACACGTGTTGCGCCACCGGTGCTATCCACTGTTCCTCAACTAAGGTAGGTACCCGCTGCTCTAGTCTGGTTCATGGACGCAAGATTTCAGTTATTCCCCCAAGCCCGGAGGTACATGGAAGGTAGCCACATTCTGCAGTGGTAGTTCGAACTTCGGGCACCTACTTAACACCCTCCATGCTCCAGGTGGTAGTACCTTGGGGATTGGAAGATTCGAGAAGATGTCTCCGACGCCACTTGACCCACACATAGATAGACTCACTAGAATTGAATACCGCGTTGTACTTCCTCAGGTACCTACCTAAGGTAAATATCGTGCCGGGGAACTAAACTTTGAGGTCCCACTGCGCTAATAAAGCCGCCAGAGCGGTGGAAAAAAAAGTCAACGGGGAACTAGGTACCGGGGCTTTTCCTCAGAACATCGAAGTGGCTTGCAACCACTGGTTTTGGCGCAAACCTTATTTTTTTTCTCTTTCTTTTTTTCTTGACCAACCCCTTTCGCTTTCACTGTGATGCATGGCATTGGCAGTAGTGTATTTTTTCTGCCCTCGAGTAAAGTTGTATTGTAACATAGAAGGTATAGAAGGATTTCCATCAAGCATGAACTTACCAAAAGATACTGGCTTTGGCCATATACCTAGGTATGCAGGTATGCAATGTGCGATGTGGCTGCTGGGGGCTCTGTTCCGTTGCTGGACACCTCCGTTTCGTACCGTTGGCGCTTAGGTAAGTTGACAGTCTATGTTTAACACAACCCTTTGTGTCTTTAGCTGTTTTCAAATCTCGTCCATTTTCCAGTTCCTTGGCGACACACCAGTAGATCAGATCCAGGGCTTTTCGTGTTCGACGTCGCGGGCTGGGGTACATGTAACCTGCTTTTTCTGGGCTGAACCAACCTCGCTCACTGAATACAAGACTGACCTGACAATGCCAAAGGCTGAATGAATGGCACCGTCTTGTCTGAATTTGAAAAGATCGTCATCATGCTGTAACAAGTCAATCCAAGCGTGACATTTCCGTGTACTATAGCCGTTTGGTGGTCTTTGGATCTCTAACCCGTCGTCTACCAGACCGAGGACAGAATACACGTAACAAAATCAAACTCATTAACGACGAGCTCTCGCCCAACCGAGAGGAATGGCAGACTCAGCTCGACTTGGACCCTCCAAGGGACAACAGCAGTTTGCTAAACAGGGTCCAAAACGACCAGCAGGGCAGGTACTTGCACTGTGCTATTGCCTTCCGAAGACTCGCCGTAGCGCTTGCTTTGCAAAGTGACTAGCGCCGTCCAGTCGGGACTTTCCACTGAGTGCATTTCAAGCCACACGATCCCTTTCCTCCAGTCTCCAGCGTGACTGGACTGGACTTACATGTAGCCACCACCTCCTCCGGTGACATGCTAGGTACCTACCTTTCACATGTGGTGCGTTCCCAGCCTTGGACAGGCTCGTATTGCCTCCCTTATCTCCACCAACTTTGCACCAGCGGATACCTGTACCTCATAGACCTGAGGCCTTCCCGAGCGGGACTGCGGACGTATCCCGGCGCCCGCTAAGCCTAGGCAGGCCCCCAGATGATAAGCTTTGGATGCCAGAGTCATCCTGTCCCGACGCCTGGCGGGTGATGAGAGCTGCTATTCGTCCATGTTACCGGGCCAATCGAGACCCGTGTCCCGCAATGCTAGTTGAAGCTTGTCTATGATTTACTCGTCTACACGATGTTCTGCATGTGCTGAGAAGTATGGCGGTGTTGGCCACTGTGGAAGTCCCTAGGAAGCCCACACGATACATGCATGATATCATGAGGCCTCTGTTGCGAAGGAAAGATTCATCGAGGCCGGGAATAGCCTTCTGGCAACGCCCGTCCCGAGGTCGCCATCCTCCCTTCCTGAAATTAAATTTTCTCTTGACAAGGCTCCTTCTCCACCGTGGATTTTCGTGGGCCTGGAACGAACAGAGTGAGCTGGCTATATAATCTCGTCTCTCTCCCTCCCTTCTCCAGTCTCATTTCATATTGTACATCGAGATCTACATCATTGATTCCCACCCATCCATCCATCGAGACCTATCCCGCTCATCAATCGATCCATCAGCTACAACACTCTTCATTTCAATTTCTTTTTTCCACAAGGCATTTGATAGAAATCGTTCATCACAATGTCTCAGTCCATGTCATCCCGCGAGGTCCCGAGGCTGCTCCCGAACGGTCACAGACCGCTCCCGGGCAGTCCATATCGCATACTGCTCCCACCACTCCGGTCCTTTTCCTTGCCCCCGCCATCGCCTGCTCCCATAGTCTCGGGAACCAGCGCAACAGTCGAGCCGACGGTCGACGTCAGAAAGGCCAAGACAAAGACAGAGTTAGCCCATGCGAGGCAAAGTCGAATCGAGGGCGAAGAAGGGATGATCGCTATCACCCCTTGCGACAGATGCAGGGGCAGTAAGAAAGTGTGTCGGGTCCTTCGAAGTGAGCCTGAGTCTGCTTGCAGCAGGTGCGTTGCCAACAAGGAGGGTAAGTAACCAGACATCTATCAACATGAAGTGTGCTTCATTGAATGCTTACATTGATGTCGGACAGCATGCAACATCCCCACCGATGCCAAGATTGAGAGGTTGATGAGCCCGCCGGGGCAGTTGGAGGAACCGGAAGCGCCGTGCCATGAATGCACCGGCACAGGTTCTAAGTGCTTGGTGCCCAAGAAGAAGGCTAGGACGAGGGGGAGGTGCATCGAGTGTCTGAGGAGGCGGCTACGCTGTGGGTTGGTGAAGCGGGGGAGGAAACCGGAACCTGGAGTGTCGTCGGAGCAGCCTCCGGAAGAATGAAGAAGGGTCCTTCCTCCCCAGCCTAGGTAACCATCATTGACGCTGGGCATAGCATTCTACAGGTTTTTATTTTATTTTATTTTTAGGGTATAGCCCGAAATGTTCATTCCTTCTCATTTCTTCATGCTGGTGTGCGCATACGTCTTGTCCCACTTAGACACTCGATTGATAGGTGGTTTGACATTTGTTACCTAACCCACGCAGCCCAACCTAAGGCACTCTCCACCTCCACTTTTTTCCATTCGCTCCAACGGAAGCGGAACGTCAACGGTCTCAACTTCCAGCCAGCCCACGAGCCGCAAAAGTATAAACGCACTCTTCCATCTGATATCTCTACGGCACTGCTACCTAAACCAGACTCCCCCCAGCAAAAATGGACAAACGCGCTCGCATCCCCGTCACCCGCCCCCTGCCGAATCCAAGCCAAAGCTACTGGCAAGATCCCCCCGACCCCACCATTTCCCATCTGCGCACCACGCCTCTGCTTCCTGCCGCGGCTAGCGTCGTCATCGTCGGCAGCGGCATCTCCGGCGCGGCCATAGCCTGGCATATTCAGCGGACGGATCCTACAAGGTCGATTCTGATGCTGGAAGCCCGCACAGCCTGTTCGGGCGCGACGGGACGGAATGGTAGGTGGCCTACTTGACTTCTCTCTCTTTCCACTTCATCTCATCTGTCTCAAAATCTGATGGCACTTCTGATATGGTGCATGTATGGTATGGTATGGCATGGCCTGGTATGGCATGGTATGGTGGCAGGGTTTCGTACAGGGGTTTTCTAGCAGGCAGGCAGGCTGGCTGACATACAGATTCTCTCTCCTTTATAAAGGGGGACACACCAAGGCTGCCTCGTACCTATCCTTTCCAAAGCACGCCGCCTCGCACGGCACCGCGGTCGCGGCCCAGATCGCCCGGTTGGAACTGGCTAACATTTGGGCGATGCACAAGTTTGCACGAGATAATAATATTGCGTGCGATGCGGTTGAGTGCGGAACCGTAGATGTGCATTATGATGCAGGGGGCTGGGAAGAAGCGGTGCGTGCGGTGGAGGAGATGCAGAAGGTCCTGGGGAAGGGGGATCCAGCGGGGGAGTATGAGCTGTATTCTCGTGAAGAGGTGCTCGAGAGGTTCCATGTGGGAGACGGCGTGTTCAGAGGGAAGGAGGAAAAGGTGTGTGGAGGGGTGGGATACGCGGCGGGGAGTATCTCGGCCTACAAGTTCACGGTGGGCATGCTCAAGATGTGCTTGGCGTGGGGGATGAACCTTCAGACTGGGACGGCAGTGTTGGGCTTGGCGGGAGATGGGCAGCTTGGGTGGACCGTGATCACGGAGAGGGGAGTGGTCAGGGCCGGGTCCGTGGTTCTGGCTACCAATGGGTACACGGCCGCCTTGGCACCCGAGTTCCAAGAGGTGATCATGCCGTTTCGGGGCCAAATCTCGGCACAGCGCCCCGGCAAAAATTTACCAGACGGGGGATGCCTCCCAACGACGTACAGTTTTATCTATGAGGGCGGCGGCTACGAGTACATGGTCCCGCGACCTAAAGGGACACGGTATGAGGGAGACATCATCATGGGTGGCGGTTTGTTAAGGGCGTCGTCGGAAAATGGTCTCGAAGAATTTGGGACGACCGACGACACGACGTTGAACACCACGATCCGTGAATATCTCGCCGAAGCAAGCCCTCGGTACTTCGGATCAAATTGGGGCGAGGACGACCCAGCGGGCCGGGTGCGCAAGGAATGGACGGGAATAATGGGGCACAGCGCTGATGGCTTACCCCTGGTTGGAGAGGTTCCCTTGCGCTCGGGGCTTTGGGCGAGCTGTAGCTTTCAGGGGAACGGCATGGCACTTTGCTGGATGTGTGGGAAGGCGTTGGTCGCCATAATGGACGACCAAGAAGATGAGAATCGACTCGATTCGTGGTTCCCCTCCGTCTTCAGGATAAGCGACGAGAGGATGGCGAAGAGATTCGACCCATCACCGCTGGGGCACCGGCAGCAGGAGAAGGAGACGAGTGCAGACCGAGGAGCGGGGTAGTGAGGAGAAGTGCATTGAGAGTGCATGCGCTAGGATCGCTGAGTCGTTACAAATGACGCCTGGTAGAGGCTCGGTAGCGGGCGCGCGGAGAGTGTGTGCTTGGCGCTGGAAGCAGCGGAATCCGCTGGGTTGGACTCTTGACTCTCGGATCGGAGCCAAGGGCGTCCGACTTTTCTTGGGGAGGCGGAGCAGGGTGCCGTACGTCCGACCCGTCCCGACTGTCGAGGGAAATGTTGGCAGCCGGCGCGATTACGGCACAGAACGCGGCAGACAGGGTGGCAGCCAGATCGTTGGGACGTTTAATTTTTGCGCGGTTGCTCATCGCCTTTCGTCGTCGTCGTTGGCAGTGGCGGCGGGGGGAGGAGTGGCCTTGGGAAAACGGGAGTTTGACACTATTTTGACCAAGCCCCGCACTGGATTCCCTAGCGGGGCACCAGCGAGCGACAAAATTGGGACGGGTTAGAGTCTAGACTCTAATTCAGGAGCGAAAACGAGATGCATACACTAGCGTATGTATCTAGGAGATGAAGCAACCATGGTAGCGAAATTCCCATAGCAATCATCTGCGAGCAAAATTTTGTTCTCTTTTCTGCGAGTGGCTTTATTGAGCCGTAGCACTGGGACGGCTGCTTCGGGCGGGATTCTTTTCGGCTTGGCTGCTGGGTGGTGAGCTGTCGCTTCTCGCTTGCCCGCGCGGCAGGGGTTTTAAGAGGGGGGATACGTACTGAAGGTAAGCGGTGGGCCTATGGAGACGCCAACCGGAATTTGCTGCAATCACAATACGAATCGTGGTCACTCTCCCATGCCTTTGTGGCAAGATTGACTTCTGTCGGTCAACAAGTCCCAGTCAGCCGGGACAATCCCGAGTCCCCAACTCCCGAGTCCCCAGGACACGCCGCCGGTTTTCGAGTCCACTTTCTTCTCCTCCAAACTCTAGCGGACCAGCGCGCTGGGTTCTCGGACTGGACAATTCCAATTCTCTCGACGCTGTGCCGTCTCGGCCAGCACCAAAACGGTTGCGTGCAGCAAAACCGCCGCTGTCACGTCGGGCACCAGAGCCCGTCCCGCTGTGTGTGACCTTCCTTGTCGAGACTAGCAATCCTACTCTGATTCTTGAGAGCGGCAGCAAGGACAGCGCAGCGACGCGCAATTGTTGGTTCCGAAAAGAACCCCACCCCCCCGACCAGGCCCAGCACACCTCAACCACACTGCTGGGACCGTGTGAGACAGCTCACCGCGCTGGTCCCAGCCCCATCTCCACCGCGTTTTTCTCTCTCTCGGGGCTTGCGGCGACAGATGCTCGCTGAAGTTAGCGGCCGCATTGTAATCAACTCTGGCGCTAACCAACCTGACATTAGCTCTCATAATCAATACGGTGATGACGCTACAGATAATTAGATGTCAAGCGCTGCTGGCTGCAGCTGTTGGCAGAACGGGGGGGGGGGATTGGTACGTTGCTGCTACTGCTGCTGCTGCTGCTCCACCCTGATGACCCCCTCTCCATCTACCCAAAACCACCCGCTCTTCCAGAATTGTTCCTGCACACTTTTCTGGGATCCCGTCTGCATATCTCTGCACGCTCTGGTCTCCTAACACGCTGTCATTGGCTGCCCATCACAAACGTTCCAGGAAGCGGCCCAAAGTTTCGAGGTTGACCGGGGACACACACGCCAGGAACACCCAGCTCCTTACCAATGCTTTTTGGGACCACCCCCAAATTTCTCTCCGAACTAGCTCTCTGGTCCGCCCCAGGCCCTAACCACACCATCGGTACTCGAAGAAGCTCTGCCAGCTCCCGAGGCATTGGCTCTCCTTCATATACGTAGCTCGCTGCCCTCCCCACTCACACGATTTTCTCTCCCTTCGCCACTGTCGGAACGAACTATATACCTATATATATATAGGGCGCTGCGAACCGAACCGACGTTTGTGGCTTGCCCGACTTTTGTCCAGACCAGGAGAGAGGATCAAGAGCATAAGAACACAGCAATGAGCGGGAAAAAGCCCCGGGCGCATCCTGCATCCATTGCTTCCTCCGCCTCGACAATCATTGACGTAGGCCCGCAAATAGCCGCTGACGAGGATGAGCTCTACGCCGCTGTCGGGGCAATCGCGCGCCGCACCCGCCCCGTCGCTGTTCCCGTCGATTCCTCGTCAACAAGTTCAGCGTCGCTGCCCGGGTCACCAGCAGACCAAAATCCCACAAATGGCGCCAGCAACAACGCCGATACACAGTTGCTCCTCGAAAGCGACAGGGCTAAGCACTCTGCGTCCATGTCGAGTTCGGTGAGAGCGCACGTTTACGAAGGCGGCATCCGGTACCACGCTTTCCGCGACGGCAAATACCCGTTCCCCAACGACGAGGTCGAGCAGAACCGCGACGACATGAAACACACAATGACTATAATGCTATGCCACGACGCTTATTTCCTGGCGCCCGTTGAGGAGCGGCTCGAAGCTGGTGGCGAGGTCTTGGATCTCGGTGAGTGCGATTTTTCCAAAGGCTGTGGCTCGAACCCCGCACCACCGCTCCGGATCTGGCTCCGGGTTTCTGCCACCTCCCATTGCTGGATGCAGTGACAGGTCTTCGCGACCGAATCTGACAGGCTGCGTCGGTCGGCAACCTGCACTTCTGTGCATCGCCGCCTATGTTCCACAGCGAGTCTAATGACGCTGACTTGGGGTTGTGCAACAGGTACCGGGACAGGAATCTGGGCCATTGAGCGTAAGTGTGCCACGCCCCAAAATTGCACCTGAACTCCAGCACACACACACAAAAAAAAAAAAAAAAAACTAACCATGACACAGTCGGTGACAAATATCCAAAGACCAAGATCGTCGGCCTAGACCTGTCGCCGATCCAGCCCGATTTTGTGCCGGAAAATGTCCACTTCTTCATCGACGACTTCGAGGAGGAATGGCTCGACCCAGCGCACAAGTACGACTACATCCATGTGCGGCACACGCTGCACAGCATTCGGGACCGAAAAGCCCTCTATCGGAGGGCAATGCAGTGAGTCCCGATAGCCAAAGTGAGCTGATGCGTAACCTTTGTGGCTGACGGTGTTAGTCATCTCAAACCCGGTGGTTACATTGAGTTTCAAGAACTGGAATACTGGCCTTACTCTGACGATGACACACTAACGTCGGAAACGCCTTACGCTCTGCGAGATTACATCCGGTATATGGAGGCTGGCCTCCGAGCTTATGGCTCTGAACTTCACGCTATCCGAACGCTTGCCGACGAGCTCAAAGAGGTCGGCTTCGACGATGTCCAAACAACAACCCACAAAGCCCCCGTTGGCCTGTGGCCTCTTGACAGGCGGTTGCGCCTGTGTGGTTTCTTCCTCAAAACGGCCGTCACTGATGGCCTGCGCGGTGTCAGTAGGCGGCCGTTGATGGCACTGGGGTGGACCCAGCTCCAGATTGAGATGTTCCTGGTAGACGTGCGAAAGGCTCTGTCAAACCAGAACATACACTGCTATATGCTTTTCCGCTCCGTGTATGGGCGGAAACCGTTGAGTTGACAATGTCCATCTGCCTAAGCCAGGCAGATTTTTTTTCTTCTTTTCTTCTTGTCCATGATATCTCACGACACACACGACGTTATGAGCCACACGCATGTCCGGATTCATTAGATTTCTGTTTTCTCTTGCTGGCAGAAAACCGCACTGCTTTTCTCCTCTGCGGTTTTTAGGGGACAAAACTCAATGGGGTTCATGAACTTGGGAGCTATGAGGTTTGAATGTGTCGACCTTACTCGTATGGATATCGGTGGGCGAGATGCCCGGGGGTAGTTGTTGTTGGTGGACCTGGTTTATACCCAAGATGCTGAGGCCAGTGGTGAGAGATGTGACTGTGGACGGGACTTGAGGGGGTGTTTGCTTGTCTCTTCTCCGGGAGGGCAGGCTGGAGTAACTTGGCGGAGTGGCGTTGATACTACCAAGAGGGGGGGCCTTGAGTTGAATCAGTTGGATCTAGTTTAGCGGGATAGGCAGAGGATTAAGGGGAGGCAAGATAATATATGATCATGAAGCATTGCTCAGGGCTAATGTCAGGATAATCTTTGCGTAAGATGTGTGTGGGCTTCAGGTTGAGACGGTGAAGAATGTCTAACCACTGAAGCCCGAGGTTGGCGGACAGCAATGTTGAACAAGACCATCGCAAAGGGTTAGCTTCCTGAAAATTACTAGAGGACTAGACTGTCGGGTGTGCCTAATGCCTATCTCAAGCGGCCGCGGTTGACAAACTAGAATACGTATCTCTGGGACGGGAAATTTTCATCTTTGAGGTATCGTAGAACTGGACGATGGCACGAACCCCACGTTCTTAATGCTAGTGGTTTGCTCCAGGCTGCTTGCCATAACTGGAAATTTTGGCGAACCTGTACATCTTCAAATTCATGTTTAGTTTAGTTGTGTTGTGTCACCCGAATGTCGATTTCTTTTTTTTTTTTGGCACAACGTCATCCTGGGGACTTATTTTGGTATGTATATGCTGGGTACTGGGTACTATATAGGCAGCCAAGCGTTTTATCCATGCCGGCTCAGGCTTGAAGAGACTTGAAGGGGCTTAAACGGGCTATGGAGGCTACCGAGGTAGGTACCCTGTTGAACAGGGCTTTTTATATTGTACCTTGGCTGGCTGGCTACCTGAGGTAGGTAGCCAGGTGGGCCACACAGAGATAGTTTCTAGTTGCTCGTATGGGGTAAGTGCCGCCCACTTGGACGCCTGGACGGGGTTTCACCAACAACGGGACTGGAGGGTTTGGGCTCGGACGAAGCAGAGAGGCGGTTGAGCAAAATAAGTTTTAGCATACCTACCTACCTATGGTTGTAGATCCAGACCACATGAGAATGACAAACAAAGGCCATGGAATGTTGCGTTTAAGTACTTTTCCCTAGGAGCTTGTTTGAGAAGTACTTATTGCCGAGAAGATCAATCGGGTCATCTTTGCACGATCACATCAGTGATCTCATATCCATCACATCTTGGTCTACCCCCTTTTTTTCCTTTTTTTTTCTTTCTTCTTTTTCTTTTCTTATTCTTTCCTTCTACAAAACCGCAACTCCAATGGTAGGAAATCCATCCATCTTGGCCATTTGAAATGTTTGAGCCTATCCGATCCCCAGTTGAGTCGCACGTAAGGAAAGGGCTGGGGTCACCACCATGCCAGAACGACAATCAAAAGCATGCGCTTGCACTTGCTCAGTATCTAGCCGAATAGTATACACATGTATCACCCTTAATGGCTCCAATGCCCTCCCAAAACAGGTGGTCACCATCGTGCCCATGGGCGAAAAGTACGACGCCGCGTGACTTCCAAGCCCCATAGCCAAATTGTGATTCAGACAACGTCAATCTCAGACCAAGGTGTGTCGATCCCGGACCTCGATCCTGGGCCCCGATACCGGTGTGGTGTCACAATCAGAGAAAATACCGTAAGAGCATGGGAAGCCGAGCATATATCTTCTGATAGCTCCCAGGGGGTACAAACAACGTTGCGAGAAAAAAAACACCAAAAAAACAAAAAAAACCAAAGGCAAAAGGCGAAATCAAAGTGAATGACATCTCCCATGCATCAAGGGGTTGAAGTGAAACCCAAGGTTTGAACGATAAAATGTCTTTGCTAACACCACTTTGAATGATACCTGGGCAGTCTGCATGTACGAAAACAACGGCTGGCGTCCATCACGTCCCAGGCCAAGAGTTCTCGGGTGTTTAACTGTAAGGGATACGAAGAAAAGAAACAAGATAATCCAGTAAGTTGCCTCATATTCATCCTCGGGTATGATTAAGTTGGGTATCAATCTAGTCGGCCGTTAAAAACCCATCCCCTTCTTGGTGCCTCCATGCCATGCTACATCCCGGTAATTAGACTGCAGATTTGCCCATCCATCCATCCACCCAAATCATATCAGCCATGGCAAATGCCTTGATGTACATGCCCGATTCCCATCTAATGCAAATACGCCACCCTGCCCCTCTTGTTACAACTCCCAAGTAGGCTTATTGCCATCAAACCAGATAAGAAACAGAAAAAATGCAAGAGAAAAACGAAGAATGCAGCCTAAACCTCCTCTTGGCTCTTTTTCATCTCCAAGCTGCCCTTAGTCGTCCCAGTCTTTTCCGGGCCACTTTCCTGCTCCTTCTCCAGCTCCTTGTCCACATGATTTTTTTGCGGGCCACTCTCGTGACTGTTTTCTGACTCCTTGTTCACGTGGACGCTCTTCTCGACATCACTCTGCCCCAGCCCCTTCTCCTGACCGTGTTCCTCCTCACTCACTTTCTCCTGGCTCCCTTGCTCTTGGCTCATCTTCTCCTCACTCGCTTTCTCCTCGCTTAATTTCTCCTGGCCTGCTTCCTCCCGGGTCGTCTTTTCCCCGCTCACTTTCTCCAGCTGATCTACCTTCTTCTCCGGCACCAGCATCTCGCCCCTACTCGCAGTATATGCATACTGCTCCTCCCAGTCTGCACCACCGATGCCGTCGTCATCCTTTTGGCCAGTCCCGCTGGATGAATCCCCATCCGCTTCCGCGGGCCCGAAAACCTCGTCTTCGCGGTTGATGGGCAGACCGAGACCTCTGGAGTAATGTCCCGGCGCAGAGCTGCCGTCGGGGATGTGGAAGCGCCGGTCAAAGCGGGCGATGCCATAAGCATATACTACCAGAATTTCAATGACGTAGTTGAAACAGTAATAGACAGCCTTGCTGTGGTACCAGGCCGGGTCATTCGCGGGTCTCTGCCCCATGAAGTTGACACTGACTCGGAAGCCCGCGCCTAGGGTCAGCAGGGCCGAAGTTGACACGAGCAGCCAGATTTTCGCCCGGAAGCTTCCTGCGCCGAACTTATCCTGCACGACGCGGAAATCCTTGTCGCCGAGGCGGCGTGCGCGAAGGAAGACGATAGCGCGGGAGATGATCACGATAGGGATGGGCAAGAAGGCCAGCACAGTGAGGTAAGTGCCGGCGAAGAGCTGGACGTTGCGTTCCTTGGCCCGCACATCTGGGTCGTTGGCGAAAAACAGGTGTACCGAGACAGTGATAACCATGACAAGCACAGCCACAACACTGGCGAGCAGCAGCCGGAAGGCCCACAGGACTGACCTGTTCCACCCAAAATAAGGGTGGTAGGCCGTCATGATGCGCTGAGCGAACAGAAGGTTGACAATAAATAGGAGTAGTACGCCAGCGGCGGTGAAGACATTGGCAGCGATGGCAATATTGGAGTTGGTGGGGTAATGTGCCCAGGCAATGCGCACGGTAAGAGCTGTGATGCGCGCCATCGAGAAGCCGAATAGGAGCACCGAGAAGACGAACTTGTGTGATCGCCGGAGGTTGATCTGGAAGATGGCCATGTGCAGGACGGCCGACCCAACGAAGAAGGCCAGCAAAACAGCTGAAATTGGATCATCGGGGATTGGTGATGGGGTTCCTCCGAGTAACGCGACCGGCACTGGGCCAGTTGTGGGTGGCTGTGGTAGTCAGTACCATGTTACCGAAATACCCCAATATAGAATAACATGTAGAAGAATCTAGGGTTGGAACGCACTGATTGCCCACTGGGGGGTGACGATGGACCTGATGACATTTTCTTGTTGGTGGGTGATGAAGAAATGAAAGAGTGCAGCGAGCTCGTCTGATCTGTGTGTTAGTGGGTGATGACTGCAAATGGGCACCCAAATTCAGGTGTTGAGTCTCGGCAGATTTGGCTGCAGCATTAACCAAGCTTTGGCGGCTTCTTAGCCTTCATTAAAGCGTCGAGATGAATTTCACGGGCTAGATACATTTATATGACGATACTCACTCAACCGGCGCGCCGTCGTCTTAATGTCGGCAGCCGCCTTCATCGCGGCAGTACAGTCAGGATTTGGGTCTCAAACGGACGCTATCATTCGCCAATCCGCCTGGGGGGCGACGAAACCGGAAAGGCCATGGCTGGTCTCGGGACGAAGCGTCATGTCCGAGCCGGCTGATAGCCAACCAGAAGCCGTCGGCGGCCGGCGATTGTGAAGCGCGAGCGCCGACCCCCCATCCCTCTTGTCGCACACTAAGCTGTATGAGGAATCGTTCGTATTCTGAATTTGGCCGTTTCGGCCGCGGATATCTGCTTCAAGCCTGTTCCTGTCGTTCTACACCGGTTCGCCACTCGAAGAGCACACCTCAGATGGATGCAATAGAATCCTGCCGCACAGCCTGTCGAACATAGGTTAGCTGTTGATCGTCGCGTCATTGCACAACGTCGGACAACTTAGGTTTCCCGAAGTCCACCATCACGGCGCCGTTCCCCTCACGTCAGCTCGCAAAACCATCTCTTATTCCCTATACGTTAGCTAAGCGAAGAGGAGATGCACGTCGGCGGTTTTCTGCCGATGCCTCACACCCGGCTACTATCGATCAAAGCCCGATCCCGATCCCGTTCGAGGCTGATTATGAAACGCCCGCCGTAATCATCGACTCAGGGCCCCCGATGTTTGAGCCCAGTAAAGAACCGCGGGGCACCCACGTTGGTGGGGCAAGCCTATATTGGCTCTTCCATACTTTATCACTGATGTCTCAACCCGCCATTCCTCCTTGAGATCCAGCCTTAATCTGCATTTCGTCGCCAAAAGCCCGTCGAAAGCGGCTGGCCACGGGCTCGACAGCCTATCTCGGGCTCGTAGTACACAGGCGGTGTCTCTGCTCGGGCCGGTGACTCGCGGCGCCGTTTTCTGATCAAGAAGAACGCGAGCACACCTCCCGCGACGACAATGGCCGAGCCGAATCCTGCACCGATACCGATTGGGATCATTCTACCATCGTCATGACTCTCCCCGGGAGGCGGGGCATTGGTCGCTCCTGTCGAGGTAGTGACTGTGCTCAGATCGGTTGTAGCGACAGGGGAGTTGGTAGTCACTGTCACGATATCTCCAGGCGAACCTGCGGCATTCGTAGCAGAGGACTCGGATTGCACTTGGTTGGACAAGGCGGGCGATGAGCTGCCCGACGCCGTGGTTCCAGTCGTTGTCGATGGAATCGTGGTGGAGCTGCTGCTCTTCTGTGTTTGCGTCGACGTGCTTCTTATGGTACTGCTTGAGGTGGTGCTCGAACTGAAACCTCCGGACCCAGCATAATCATAAATGTCAAACTTGTCTTGACGAGGTTAGTTATCTTGGGATACAACCTAGGACCTGGCTTGCAGCTACTTACCGCGAATAGGGTAGACAGCAGGCTCGTCCTGGCAGGAATCAAGGTTCCTGGACGCATTGCAGTACCAGTAGCCCTGCTTGTCCGGGCATAGGGCCATGGTCTCAGCGCTGTCTTGAGGAAACTCGATATCTTTATCTTGGTAGCAAAACTGCACTGGGCATCGCTCGCTAACCCATTTTGGGTCGGTGCAGCCTCCTCGGTAGTAGCTCCAGTCGCCCTGATCGCCAGTTTTGTGCGCGCACATTCGATTCACGAGACAGGCATCGCCCCTTTTGCAGCACATGTTGTCGGCATTGGGGTCGTAGCTGTCGTAGCATTTTGCTGAATCTTTGGCATTGGCTGGCTCCGGGTACCAGCAGGTTCCATTTGCTGGAAGAATTGAGCTGGGGAACAGAGACAGTAGGAAGTAGCGGGCTAGGAAGAATGTAAGTCGCGAGTGGCGACGGCCTCCATTGGTGCTTCTCGCCATGCTGGTGAGATCTATTCGAGGTCTTTGAGTAAATGAGGAAGTCAGCTTCGAGTCCGGTGGGGGGATGCTGCGCCAATTGAAAGGGCAGGCAGGTTGTGCCAGGGAGATTTGCTCGGAACATCAGACATGGCAACGAGGCAGCAAGTGCACCTTCCTTATAGGCGCACCTTCCTTGTGAGCGAACACCAGCGACGATGGGACCACTGTCTGGCTAGAGCACCGTAAAATTTTGGCCGAGCCCGTGACAGTGACACGGCCAGCCCGGCGACAACTGCTTGTCCATGTTGTACATTTCGTCCTCGGCTGTCGAGACCTTATATTATTGCGATGAGGGAGGTTCCTGTGAGATGATGGGTAGGTAGCCTACCGTGCGCATGTAACCCGTCACCCATTATTGAAACGATGTTACCCGCTTCTGCTAGAATCGATTTTATCATCAGAATTTCAGTGCATCGTGATCGCCCTCAAGAGGGATAATCCGCGCGACGTTCCATCATTTGCCTTCATGTTGCCTAGTATGAGGAGCCGCCTCAGGGCGAGATAGGTTCTTCTCAAGATTGCCCATGAATGATCAATAACGACCTAGGTAGTCCAAGTATGCACGGTGAAGGCCTCTCCGTGGTGCACCGGTCTCACTTTGAGGTGGTGGTGGCTTTTCGGGGCTCATAGGCGATATCTGCAGCCGCTTGGCTTGCAAGAGAGATGGCCTCTGCTGGTGCACCCAGCAGAAAAAGACGATGTATTGCACAGGCGTTGAGTAAGAGCCACACATTTACCAAGGATAAAAGCAACACATCAAAATAACAAAGATATTGCCATCATCTGCCTTGAGATGTTTGAAGTGCAATGAAGTCCTGGTGTTGTAGGAGGTTGACTTGTGGGGACCTGCCAAATGCACATTCGCCCCAATTGAGGCTAGCGCGTTCTCCCGGAATTTGCCGACGAGGTTTTTCAGCGCTTGCGTCCTCTGCTTGGTCGCAGGGTTCCAAGCTCCATCGTCCTCGACACGCCAATGCAAACCGCATCAGCGCCATGAGTCTCAAGATGTCGTCGAGGCGGCTCCTCAAGGGGGGTAAGGCGCAGCAATTGCTACTTTCTAACCCATTTAGGCTTTCTGCTTGCTAACTGCGTTTCTCCCTCTCCAGCCTCGACGCCGACCTCTTCCACCACCATCCTCCCAGCTCTCCAATCCCTCTCCCTCGCCCCGGCGGCACCCTCCTCGACTCGGTCTTTCCACAGTACACCGACCCGCCCCTGGTTCTGGAACCGGAAAACCTCCAAGGAACCTACCCCCACGTCGAGCCTCGAGAAGCAAGTGACGGGCGGCGTCGACACACGCAAGGCCCTCCAGCAGCGTCTGCAAGGCCGCTTACAGGGCCCGGCCATCTTCGAGGATGAAGCCGCGCAGGCGCCAAAGCCAATCTCCCAAGCTACAACGGTTGAAGACCGTCAACAGCAGAAGCGGGATCCGAAGGCATACACACGTTGGGGTGGATCTTTGGTGGCGGAACACATTTCCCGCGCAACCGACCCGGACCCACGGTCGCGCGTGCGGTGGGAGCGTAAGATGGTGATTCGGGCGGTGCGGCGGGGGACAAACCCGTTCAGCGTGGAGCCGCGCAAGGAGCGGATCGCGCGAACAGAGAGAACATTGACATCACGGTCACCGTGGTTGCCGACGAGCACCAAGAAGCTGGTGCACCTGGCAAGGCAGATCCAGGGCAAGACAGTCGATGACGCTCTTGTGCAGATGCGCTACAGCAAGAAGAAGATGGCTCAAGAGGTAGGCGTTCAGCTGCGCGAGGCCCATGATACGGCCGTTGTCGAGCGTGGCATGGGTCTCAATCTTGGACTCGACAACCAAGTGGATGAGAAGGCGCTGGCTATGGCCAAAGCCCCAATCAAGATCCAAACCAAAGACAAGAAGTTCATCCAGGTGGATAACCCTACGCGCATGTATGTGGCCGAGGCGTGGGTGAACCGCGGCCCGCTGAGAGGCCAACGACCATCCTACCGTGCCAGAGGAAGGGTCCAACTTCTGGACAAGCCGTCGACGAGTGAGTTTTCCATCCCCCGGACGTTATCCCCACTCACAATACCTGAGCCATGTTAACCAAACCATCCTCCAGGCCTCACAGTTGTCCTCAAGGAAGAACGGACCCGTATCCGCGAGCATCAAGAACGCCAAGCTAAGAAGCTTCGCCAGGGCCCGTGGATCCATCTCCCTGACAGGCCGGTCACGGCCCAACGTCCGTATTATTCGTGGTAGACTACAACATCGAGCGTGGGAGAGAGCATATTTCCAGCCGCTATACCCATCAACGGAGCGAGCAAGACACATGTATCTTTTGTAAGATAGCCAGGATGATCCGATAGATGTATGAGTCGCTTGTATTTGCCATGTGCAGTGCTCGCTTGCTGCATTCTCAAAGCGACTCTAAAACTCGTGGACGAACAGACCGCAGCGGCTCTTCAGTTTCCGGGCTCAGGAAACAAACTATTGTAGCTTACATGACCCAGCCCCCCCCAAAAAAACCTGTGAGAACTTCAATATGGTCTCGCCGGTATCCATAGTAAGGACTGTTTCCCTTGATCCCTGACGCTCTCCCGCTCTAAATCTTACACCAGCGCCCAAACAAAACAATAGCTATTTATTTCGTAATTTCGTCAAGCCAACCAACCGCCTCCCACTCGCTCCGATGAATTTGGTGCTACATGTTGCTGCGTTATATCGGAGGGTAGGTTGTGTAATATGTACGGGATGGCCGAAGTAGTGGAAAAATGTATTTGCTCTGCGATTGTGCTGCAGGCATGGCATGTGTGGGACGATGCCCAAGGACGATGATCAAAATGCGTAGAATAAACTTCTCAGGGCATCAGCTGGGAGCTCCGCTTGACCAGTCTCCCCAAAAAGAGGGATTCCGCCCCATGTGGAACCACTCAGGTTCCGGTTTCTGAGGTGTGTCCACAGTTTGGCTCCTCAGCCTCAGACCATGTGCCTCGGCTTTTGCCGGGGTACCATGTCTTCATATCGTCGGCTCTTCATCTCGAGCTCGCTCAGACCAGTCTCGTATGAGTGATTGTCCTGAGCGTAGGCACGTCCATGGTTAGTGGGCATGGGCTCCGAGATCTTCCAGTGCTTCCCTCCAGCGGGAACCCGCTTGTTCTGCTGACGACGGCGGAGCAGGAAGAAAATGATACCAGCAACAACCGCAACAGCAATAACGGTCAAGCCGACACCGAGACCAATCTTGGTCGCCGTGGTCATACCCTGGTTAGAGGAGACGGGAGCAGCAGCCCCTGAAGTTGCTGCAGGCGCCGGAGTTCCTGTAGGCGAGGGGCTTTTTGTCGCACTGGTCGTTGCGGACGAGGTTGATGACTTGCAGGCGTTGTTAGCGGTCACTCAGAGCTGGATGGGTACGGCTGGGCCTACAGAAGTGCTTGAAGTTGAGGTCAGCTTGGCAGCCGTGCTTGGCTGCGAAGTCGTGGTCGACAAGCTAGAAGTGGAAGAACTCGATGCGGGTGCAGGGGTGGTCGACGAGGGAGGAGGCGTGCTGGCGGGCGGGGTGGACGTTGGGGATGCAGTAGCAGGTGCAAGAGTCGCAGCTGACACGTCATGTTAACTTCATTGCTCCATCTGACATAGGCGGCACTTTGATGCCGGGAGCTACTCACTTGCGCACAAAGCATTGAGAGCTTGGGTGACGGTGGCTGCATACCCAGGCTGGCAGGCCGCGGCGGCGCAATCGCGGATCGCAAAGCCCCAGTCGGGTTTCTGACACATGCATCTCTCATCGGCCGCCGACGCACATCCGTAGCGGGTGAAGTCGGCCAAGGCGCGGGTTTTGCAATCCCTCTATTTATTGTCAGCTTCTATTTGCGAAGATTGTATGAACGACTAATGCGGGGAATGCAACAGGCTTGCAGGACAGGATCTCGAACTGTAACCCTGCGTTGCATGCACTGCCTGGGTGAAATAGAGAGTTCCCAATGGAGCTCATCGAGTCCGTTCTCCAAACAGCACTCTCCAGACCAACAAACATGCGGGGGCAGACCAAAACCGTCAGCATTGACTTACTGCACACGGCAACAGGCTGTTAAAATCCTGCGCAGTCACCAGAGCTGCTGCAGTAAGCAGCGCCAAGGATCGAAGAGACACCATTTTTTGGGACTGGTTCGGACAGTTCGTTCGAGGGATATCGACGAAATCGAGGACTCAGAAGCTGTCGAGGCGGCGGGTTTCGTTCTCCGAAAGGTAGGGTTCCAGTGGGCAATATTGCAGAACTCGAGTCGTCGTGGGGTTTCACGTCGATGTTTTGGGTAGATGCGTAAGACCAATTTCTTATTGTGGCACAACCGGGCTCATTGTCTATCTCCGAGTTTCGAGATGAGCTGGGTTTCGTATCGGCGCGATTCGGAAAGTTGCTTCAAACTGCAGGATATCGTCTTGTTTGTCGCAGCGGGAGAAGGGAAAAACGAGCGTCAGGGAAATCGGCAGGAAGAAGCCGGTGTGGTTAACAAAAGGTATGTACAGGTTTCAAAGAACCCAAGTGAATGTGTCGAAGCGAAGGTGTAAGGAGGACTGCTTCTCCGCACGTCGAAGAGGCAGGACGAAGAAGACAAGTCGGTGGCCTTGCGGAACCTTGGAAGGGGAAAGCGAGAGAAGGAGGGTGAGGTCAGGATGGGTCCAGCAGGAGGTTTAAGGGTTTCCTGGGCTTGTCATCCCGAGCGCCTGCCGGAAAAGAGTGTGTGGGTGACAGGACAAGACGGGAGGAACACGCTCGCTCGATTTTACTGCATTCTTGCTGGTCCTGTGTTTTGGAGCAGTGCTGGAATGCAGGCGACGAGCCTGAGAACCCGGAATCCCAACGTCCAAGGCTCCACAGCCCCTTCCTCTTCTCGGTCTCGCGCGGGGAGGAGCATCCTTGCACATTGCGTCTGCCCCTGCCAAGCATGAGCTAGCCACGGACAGGGCACAGGGGACCTTTGGTCCAGAGCGGCGCAGAGCCGTTGGACCGGTGCAAATCTTTGGGATTTCGGATTCACGCAGATCACCAAGCTGAGCGAATTATAATAAGGATGGTAAGCCCCCCGCAGCAAGCGATTTCATTTACAATTACCATCTTTTTCATCTGTTGGTGACAATGGGGGCGGGAAGCGGAGCCCCTTGATCGGGGCCTCGACGCAGCGGCTGCGAAAGTCGCCCATTCCTGCCCCATTCACACTGTTCCGGGCTCGCGGTGCCCTTCAGCTTTAGCCTGCTCGATATAGACGGCTAGAGCAGCGGGAGCTTGAGAAGAGGGGCCATTGCAACCCGGGAAAAGAAGCCTACGTGTGCAATACTTTCCGGGACAACCGTTGGTTTGACCGCTTACGGTTGCCCGCTCGCAAGGCATCAGGCCGTCTCGTGACGACATCGCTTCCGTCTCCCCCCTCCCCGACGGTGCAATATTGTCTCGGCAGACCGAATACTGCAGAATCTTATTGTCTGTCTCGTTACACGCATGATGCCACGGCAAAAAAGCTGGGCCGATGGACATGCCGTTGAACTGCTCCCCGCTGCATCTCGCGCACACCACGGAAGATCTGCACAGGGTGGGCGGGGGGCTCAGCCACCTTTCCCCTGAGGCTGCAGAGAAAAGCCGTAAATCCGAGGGCGCAATTGGGCGGCTTGGGCGGTGCGGTAACAGGGGTGTGAGGCCAGCGGCAGCTAAAATCGAGGGGCACACCTCGACAAGGGGCAGTAAGTGCGTGTCAAGCTGCGTCTGGTTCACGTGGAGAAGCTGCCAAAATGGAGGCATACGATGAAACTGTGCAAGTGCTTGATCCATCAAGGCAATTCCCATTTTCATCTGACAGCGAAACGGCCACGGCTCCAGCGTCTTCGTTGACAGCTGCCAGCCATTGTATGCGTATCCGCAAATTGACGCAGTCAGTGCCCTCCTTCCTTCGAGAAACGACTTACCTAACGCCCGCCTCCGTAATAGGTTAGCCTGTTTCAGTTTTTTGCGTTGGGCGCGACCTCGCAAGGTTACCCAGGCGAGCAACGACAGGGCCTCCTTTGAGATGATTTTGAGCAATTGTTAATTTTGCAGGTTCGTGGCACGGCAATGACGGCAGCGATGAGATCGGCCCAGCGGTCTCAACATGGCCGCCCAATCATGACCTTCGCGCTACTGTCTCGAACAAACCCCTCTCCTGGCGGCTAGCGCACATTTTTAGAGAGTTACAGACTGCCCCCACGGTGACGCAACATGAACCAGGAATTGGCCTTTTTAAGATCGCGCAGAGCAGATCTCCTCCCTGCCATGAAAAAAGCAATTAGCTGGGAGGCTGGCTGTTTGACCAAGCGAGCACCCCGTGTGCAACACAGCAGCAGTCAGCAAACACGGACGAGCTGAGTCGAGGATCGGGGGCGCCCGCATGTCACAGTCAGAGACCGCAGACGCAGGAGGAAGGGCGCCCCGCTTACCTTTGATGCTGTGACGGTTATCGGCACTCTGCAAGTGGCGGCAAAGGAACAAACCATCTTGACTCGAGGACATAGCTTGAAGCCTGGCGGTTCTTGTTTCTCTGGCGGTGTGTTCAACCATCCTCCGACCTGGTCACAAATACACGAATAGTCCGGCCAGACCATCCAGCCACGTAGTGTACCGTTCGACCCCTGAAAACCTTTCTACATGATAGACATCGAAGCCCCTCGGACAGGGTTGAGGGTCAACCCATCATGGCATTTCCCTTATTGAGGTCAAGGCGTTGAGCAGAAAGTGCAAGCTTTCGCATCGATATTCAAGGTGCCTCGAATTTGAGAAGTAGGGCCCAAATTGGTGATTTTGCTCAACGCTTCGCCGATAACTCCCAAGCTGTTTGCATACTGTACATACCGCTACTGAACGCCCACCCACACTCCCAGGCTCACAATCTTTGAAGGGTTAGATTGAAGGAAGCCGCCGTTATCCGATCTGCACAATTAGAACCGACAACTCGCTCTCTCCTCTCACCAATTTTCCATAAATCGTGTCCACATGCCCGAGCAATCTCACTCAAGCACGTCGACGCCTCCTCACTGCCACTACCCACGACACACCGCCCCTATGCGCAACTGCCTGAGAACATGAAGACCCAATGTAGTTTGTGGAGCTCGCTGGTTTTGGTGTTCACATTACGTACATCCATCAGCGGCCGTGCCACACTCGAAAAAGATTCCACCTCGAAGGGCATTTGAGGATACCCTGAGCAGTGTTCTTTGAAAAGCCCACTCAGGACTTGAAGGGCTGGAAAGGCGCACACTAATGGTCCTTCAGGGCACTGGGGTGCGGTGCGATTCCCCGATTCCACACTCCATACCAAAGCCGTGCGTCTAGCCCTCAATGCCTGGTGTAATGCTGTCATGTAGCGGCTGAGACTTGAAGTGATAGCCACTGAAAGCGTATTTGCCCAATCCCCCGGCGCTGCGAGGCTTGCTGGAAGACAAGAGTGTGGATGGCCTCCATACACTTTGTTGCAGTGCAGTTTTAGACGTGGGGGAAGTGATACCCAGCGTTATGAGGACAAACGGTTCGTGGTGGGAGAGCGGAAGAGTCTCAACCAATGCCAGTTTTATCTTCTCTCCGGTAAACTATCTCGTGCAAAAGGTAGCCCACAATTGGCCCAAAGTTGACGGAGAAGGCGCAGTTGGGCGAATTTCACAAGCAAGGGAAAGAGCAAGGAGTAGCTGATGTCTTTGCACTGCTGGGTGTATCACACGTGCCTGCCATACGACCGACAACAGGACCGAATTTCGATTGCACGCTCGCAAACTGACTGCTTTGATATCTGGGTGCCAAATCCCATCCGCCCAGAATCACCATCCTTCTCTCGGCATAGCCGTTCCGTCAGTGATCAATCCGAATCAGGGTCAACCGCCCGGAACTTGTTGAGTAATTCTTTCTCGTCCTACATGTAGCACAGTCAGTTGACGTAAGTGAAGCGCAACCAGAAATACACACATCGCTCAGCTTTCGAGGAAGCATCAGCTTGAACTCGGCCGACGTCGCACTTTTCTGCTCCAGTTTTTAGCACCCCGCTTTCTCCCGCATTCCACCGTCACCAGCTTACCTCGACAGAAATATCATCGATTTCCTTTGGGAACAGCTTTCTCAAGAATTCCCTAAGGGCCTCGCTGCGAAGGCCGGTTGAAGATACAGTATCTCCCTCGAAAGCCATAATGTCTCCGGTGTAGGCCAGTCAGAGAATGTTGTCTTGTTTGAGTAGGGTTGGTGACATTTTGCATCCCCAGTTCTAATAGGATTCTCTCGATTGATATACATGTTGTTTTCCCCCTCTCTCCATGTCAGGCAGCAGTGTTTAGCCGCCGTGGCTGCTGCCAATTACCTGAAATCAACAATGCGCATGGTTGCCTTGCATAACACAAGCCGTGCGTGAACAACTTGCATAGACGCGTCACTAACGAGAATCACAGATGCAGAACCCTTGTGTGGTCCAACGGCTGAAAGATTGTTCGCGTGATAGTTCAAAGTTGGTGCCTATGAGGATGCCCTCCAAACCCTAGGGCCAGCTCACAAAGGTATTTGCCCAAATACGGAGGACTCTTTATGCCTCATAATAGCTCCCCGGCTGTTTGGATATAGTACAAATCCCTTTTCAACACTCATCAAGTCCACACTGACAATCCATTAGTGCTACTTCTATCGAATCACTACGGTTCTTCTCGGCGCCTTCGCAAACGGATCTGACTTGCCCCCTTCGCCCGCGAATCGTCGGTGCTCAACAATGCCGACTCTCATAAACTCGCCCGGTTTCCCAGTGGCCCGAAGAATCAAGCCTAGGAAAGAAGTGGGCATTGGATTTCCCAGACCATTCATCATAACCGCAACGCGCAATACGAACAACTTCCCAAGCCCCGGTTGGTATGGGAGGTCATAGAACGCCATACCGAGCCTCCTTCCCTCTGTCGTTTTGATGTAGTCAGCTGAGAGGTTGAGGTGCGGCATGATGCCTTCGACTGGAGCATGGCTTAAAGATCCCGGAGTAGCCCGCGGCTCACATTCCAAGATATAGCCACTGATCCGAAGCCAACCGTCTTCTAGCTGCCCAAACTTGTCAGAACCCAAAGGCTTTGTCATCGCTTGCATATCCTGGACATCGCTGACAGCTCTGGCCGAGTAGCCTTCGAGATCGGCTTGATCAAAGAATTTCACCTGCCCGTCCCAGGCTGCCCAACTCCAAGTTGGAGCACGGTATTTTGGCGCAGATGTCATCCAGTCTCTTTGCTTTCGCCAAAGCAGCCCCCAGGGAAAATGGTCCAGCCAGAGGCCAGCAACATACTGCCCTCTAGTAACAGAAGCCAACGTTGATGCTAAACCAGAGAGGGCGGGCAGTCTGTCATCACCGTGCGTAATCTTCCTGGCAGTATAGTCCTGGAGAAGGTCATACCAGTCCCACCAGAATTTCCGAGGCGACATGCCTGCCTCAAAGTGCAGTCTACCGTCCCAGGCGCGCTGCTGTGGGACGGTAAAAGCGTCCTCAGGAACACCTGATTCACACCATCGCGCGGATCGGCATTCCCACAGCATCTGGTGATGATCGTAATGGATGGCCCGCGGCGAGAGGATTCGTTCCTGTAAAACCCAGGCTCGAGTATGAAGCACGCTGCTTGGCAGTGTCAAAAAGTCGCGCAGACGAGGCTTCAAGGCAACCCATCCAACACCCTGGTTCATGGTCCACTTGAAGTGACCTAAACTATGGGGCGGCGAACTTCGCAGACATCCACCATGGCCGTCAGAGCTATAAGCTGCTGCCACAGTCAAATACGAGTTTTGATACACGGAACCCATTTTGGCGGCTTCAGCGACCCAGTCGGCGCTCGAATCTTGAATGATACAGAGCGAGTCGATCCAGAGATACTTGACGCCGAGCATGCGGGTGACTTTTACAGCGTCACGAAAGGTGTTTGTAAGGTCCCCGAGCGGTATGCTCTGCTGGTGCTGAGCATAATTGTTCGTGACAGTCCTGATAATCTGATAGGGACCCCAGCAGTGGGAGAGGGCCATGTATGGCCCCTTTTGGCCCTTGCCCGTCGTCACCTCGAGTCGGACCTGGTCCTCACCAACCTTCCCGACATTGATGACGCGCGTGGGAAGATAACTGCTGCTGCTGCCACGACAGGAGCTATGGTGCTCTTTCTTGCACCGGTCAACCCATCCTCTCAATCGTTCCCAGTTGCGGCCCGAGTCGGCCGGCATGATCTCTTCACCCGCGATCTGACCCTGGGGGATTATCACTGTCTTTTTCGAATTGTATTCGGTCACGGGATGAAGATTACAGTATCCGTAATAAAACCCGCAACGGACTTTTATCCAGAAAAGAGCCCCAGCTTCGGTGAGGATGCCCCGCAAGACGATGGGGTGATCAGTCCATATCGCGGAGTCGGTTTGGCCCGGGAGGACGTTCTCTCTGACGACGTCAAAGAACAAGGCACAGAGAGAGCAACTAGCCTTGGATTTTTCGAGATCTTGTAATGATTTGCGGTGGTTGACATCACACAGATTGAGCTTCCCGCCCTTGCCGACGCCGAAAAAGTCTTTGATATCGAGGGATTTGCAGACATGGCAGACAGTTTGTGCCAACATTTTTGTTCTTGGAAAACGGGCAACCTTTTTCACGGAAGAGACTGGATGGAATGTTGTCAGTTGGTCGTCGTTGAGAGGGAACGGTTCTTTGCTGCCTAAACGGCTTGTTACATCAAGGAACGGTACCCAATCCCTTACCGACTCCCAGGCTGGGCTCAATGGATTGTGGAAAACTCGATACCTGAAGGATCACGAACAATCCTACGATGCACCAATTTGCACCGACAAGGCTTCTAATTCCAATAACACACGAATTATTCGCTACTGACTACCTTACCGACATGTAAGGTACATGTAGCAGATTGGCACTTAAAGGGTCTTGACGCTGTCCACACCCTCCTCCAGTTTTTCCATCACCCCATCGCCACAGTCGCTACACCAGAGACTAAACTATTCCATGGTGATGACCGAGCGGAACCGGACGGATCCCTTTAGCATGGCCTCTGGAGGGGAGTCAGCAAACACTTTTCGAGGGGTTCGACAGCAATGGGCAGCTACGCACCGAAGGCGTCATTAGCCTTGTCCAACGGGAACTTCTCAATCATGCAGTCAATGTTCTCTAGCTGCGTGAAGCGAATAGCGTCGGCCGAGTCCTTAGCATGTCCAGACGGCCACGACTGGATTGAAAGACCGTAATGAAGCTGTGGCCAGACCTGTCAGCACACACAGTTCTTCTCTCCAGAGGCGCGACAGTTGAGAACGAGGAGAAACTTACCAGAGCACCCGTGTTGATGGTGATATCCCCCGGCACCGAGATGATCAGTAGTTTACCCTCTGGTCCCAACCCCTTTAGCAGCCCCGGCAGAGCCGCAGCATCGGGAACCGTGGTCATGACCAGCGATGCGAACCCCAGCGCGCGCAGCTGCTCGCCGGCATCACCATCTGTCGTATCAATATAATGATGGGCGCCGAGCGACCGGGCAAACGACTCCTTGTCCTTGCCACGCGACAACGCCACCACGCGATAGCCAAACTTATTCGCATACTGAATGGCCAAATGCCCGAGTCCACCAAGTCCCTGCACCGCAACCGTCTCACCCACGGGAATACGCTGTCTCCGCAGGGAGTTGAACATGGTTACCCCCGCGCACAAGATAGGCGCATACTTTGCGGCGTCCACATCTTCGGGCACCGGAACCGCCGCTTCCGCTCGCAAAGTGCAATATTCGGCGTAGCCCCCGTTACGCGTCACCCCGTTGACCAACCCGTTATCGCACATTTGGAAATGCCCCGCCCGACAGGCGTGGCAGGTCCCGTCATGTCCGCCATGCCAGGCTCCGCCGACGCGATCGCCCACCGTCCAGTTAGTTATCGAAGAAGAGCCCAGAGCGACCACCCGGCCGATGATTTCGTGGCCAGGAACAAGTGGGAAGCCACCGCCCATGGCGTTCATTTGTGCGTATTTATCAGAGTAACAGACACCACAGGCCTCGACTTTGACGAGGACCTCGTTAGGGGCCGGGGTGATCATGGGTGTCTCTTCGATGGTGAGGGGTTCGTTTGCGGCCTTGAAAACGGCACGCTTGAAGGTGATGGGGAGGGACATGATTTCAGGTTGTGAAGGCCTTTGGTGGTGGTGGTGGTAAGATTGTGATTGTGATTGTTCTGGATTCTGGATGTAAGGTAGGTAGATAAATCTTAAAGATTGATGAGATGATGTCAATGACGAAAACAGGAACATTTGTGCAAACCAACCCGGCCGGGTCCTCCCCCTTTTTATCTGCCTCCCCTCATGTCTATTTCCAGCGGTGATCTCGATCTTGATCTCGATCTCTATATTTTGAAAAGTTTAACTCCGTCCCGGAACGGATTTCGGGTAGTGTCGCTATTTTCTAATTTTTTTTTTTTTTTTACATGGACCAAAATCCGTTATAGGCGCCTCATAATGCAGACTTGCCTACCCCGGATATGCACTGCGCAC
>Ga0247765_1000276_pt1 | contig 41179 bp, 37 predicted proteins | sample UWRJL106311C6_FD_179949 | JGI IMG/M metagenome (GOLD analysis project Ga0247765, IMG submission 179949) | Plant litter microbial communities from Arlington Agricultural Research Station in Wisconsin, United States - UWRJ-L106-311C-6 | ecosystem: Environmental > Terrestrial > Plant litter >... | reverse complement strand
TTTTTTTTCAAGGCTGGATGATTGTTGTGTAGAAACCTAAGGCCCTGATGAGGCATTTCAAGGCCTTGAAGATTCAGTCCACAGTGAACAATTCGACGCTTTAATCTCATTTCAGCAACAAGTCCATATCTAATTCTCATAAAATACAAGCAACCGCACATCAAAACTCTCCCGTAAAGCATCCGCATCAGTTGATTCCGGGTGTGGGAAAGCACAGTGTGGAACTCCTACCCCCGTATAAACTGTCAGCATCATGCCAGATCAGACCAGAGACATGACTGAAAGAAAAGTACTCACCCGTTGAGCCCTCCGAATCGGCCTGGAGTAACAAGAACACTTCATTCGGCATCTGATCTTTAAGGTAATACCATTTCTGCGCTTCCGCATAGTGCACTTTATATTCCTCCGATATGTGCGTCGCGTGGATGAGATCGCAGGCTTGGAGGTCAACATCGACATTTACAGAACGATGATCGCAGACGGCAAGAGGCCAATCGCGTACGGGACCTCGGATGGGATGCCAGGCACTATTTTGCGCGGTAATGGTCAGTCGACCGGAGCAGGAGTTGAGGGATAGTTGAAGGTGGATTTCTTACATGAGCACCTGCCAACGCAGCTTGGACAGCGACGAAGATTCAGTGGGGTTGATCTTTTGCAGGATCCGTTTGGCATCTGCCTGGGTTTCATCTGCAAAATCTCTGTTAACCTCCACTGTTTCTCAAATAAATTAAATATGTGACAAACCGATATGTGCAGAAGACGCTGGCTGCGAGACTCCATCAATGTTGCCAACTCGTTTTGGAAAGTCTGGGTGTCGTTTTCGGCGCTTTTACAACAGGTTAGCTTTGTTTTAACGTCAAGGGTACATCACGGAAGGATCAAAGGAAAGAAAAGAGAAGGAAGGATGTACAATAAAATCATAAATTTGGATCCTTTCCGCCCCCAAAGACGCCTTAACCGCCTCGGCAAGCTTGGGGAGATATTCCTCCACAATCTTGGTTCGATCCTGGAAATCTTCAGGCTGGAGGCCAGTATCCAGATTCATGCAGCAGAATCCATGTTTTTCTAAAGAGGGATTCATCCCTCGCAGGTTCTGGATGGGGATTCCTTCAATTTTCTCGAGGGTGGCATTGGTTCTGGGAATACCAGATGGGAATTCCTTCCTTCGGATCTCGTAGACTTTTTCGGAACCGTAGAGCGGATTCCGTTTGAGAAAATACATAGATGACTGTATGGCTGATTGGGAATCCATGTTGAAATCAGGAAGAGAGTGTTGAAGTTAGACCAACGAATGGAAGAGTGAATGGATACCGGCTGGAAACATTGAAAAAGTCTGGGATTTTAAGTAGGAGAGCGAAACTTGGCCTCGCACCACCGACGACAAGATCCCCATCCAAGTTAGAGTTTTCATCCAAACTCGACTGGCACTTTACAGATTGCTCTCGCTCAGCTCCGAGTGCAAATGACTTTGCAGGCCGCTAACTAGACTCAGGGTCGGTAAAGTGGGTTCAGCTGCGGTAAAACCAATTTCAGCTGCTGTAAAGCACAAGAGGCTGGAAATGGCGTCGCAGCACGTCCTGTTTTTGAATGAACTAGAAGGTAAAAAGGCTTGCTGGCAACAAGAAAAGGTGTTGCAATTGGTGATAGATTATTTAGCCGCAGTATAGTAGTGGCGTGCGTAAAGTGCATGTGGGAAGCTGAGGCTGTGTCTGTCCTGCGCTCTGCCGCTCAAGGCCAGCTGAGAGCAAAATGTGGCTTGCTGAGCATGACCCTCAACCATATCCAGCCAATGATGGAAGCTGCTGTAATCAGTCACCCGCTTCGGCAGCTCTGCAAGACGTCCAATTTAGCTTGAATTCTTTATTGACTCGAGATAAGGCAATAGCGCCTCGATTTGAGCGATGTAATCGGAGATTGTAGTAGGGTTTGTCTCCTACCTGTTGTTCTCCAAAGATAAATAGACTCCCAAGGCTTCCCCTTCCTCTATTGTCTTTTCCCTTCACGCTCTTACAACTTTCTCAAAGTTTTATTGTCCTCAATTCAAGTCTCCAAAGGTGAGGGAATACCTGGACAATGTCAAAGTCAAAAATTGGAACTAACAAGCAATAGTTTTCCGATCTCAACCATGAGCAACCAAGCCGAAACCAAAACACAGCCCTGGAAGGCCGCTCTCGCAGCACAAGAAACATCCAACGACTCCAAGACGGCCACTGCCAACACCAACAACGGTAGCCCTGCTCAGGATGAGTTCAGCCCCTCTGGCAAATGTATTGGGACGAGCTCTTACAAGCATGAGGAAGAGAATGTCTTTGACTCCAGTAAGAATGCTGTAGCTCATGGTGGAGCAGCGGAGGGCGAAGCGGATGAGTTTAGTCCATCTGGCAAATGTATCGGGACGAGTTCCTATAAACATGAGGAAGAGAATGTTTTCGACTCTGGAAAGGGGGCTGTGAGCGGTAGTGGAACGGTGGAGGGACAGTTTGGCAAGTGTGTTGGGACGAGCACTCTCACCAACGAAGAAGAGAATGTCTTTGACACCAGCAAGGGTGCTGCCGTCGGTGGTGGAATGGTAAAGGGTGAAGAGGACGAGTTTAGTCCGTCTGGCAAGTGTATCGGGACGAGTTCCTATAAACACGAGGAGGAAAATGTTTTTGATTCCGCCAAAGGGGCTTCGACTGGTAGCAAGGCAGGAGGTCGTGCAGATGACGACAAAGTGTAGGTAAGAAGATAGCAGAGGCCAGGGGTGGATGGAGAATGGAACAGGAGGGGCCGTGTAAACGAGTGGCTTGCCAAAGGAAGCCTGGAAGAGTTGCTAGGAGTTTGCTCTGCGACGTAAGCAGCGTGGTGTCACAGATGTGAAGAGGCGATGAATATTAATCATGGTTGATCCCATCGCGAAAGCTTTCTATGAAAGGAACTTGTCTGCCCGTCGATTTCGCCCGCTCACCCTTTTCTCCCTCCCTAGTAGACATCAAGTGCTTCTTAGGTAACTTGCCCTTGAGGGCCGGTAACCGTCCCCAATCTTCACCGGCTCAAACATGCCATCATCCGCGCTAATCTGATAACTGAACTCAATCCCGCTTCAGTGTTCCCTGTTTCGGCTTCATGTGCTTCACCGAATCCGGATCCCTTGCGGTCGCCACTTCCGTCGCTTTATGTGGATCGCCCATCAAGGTGGCGTAGACTACACCGACCGCGACAGTGGCACCCCCGGCCATTCTGTTTCCATCATCTCTACAGATTAGCGACAACCTCTGCATTTGCAAGAAAGGAAAAAAATACGAACATCCATGTTGATGTCATGGAATTGCTTCTTGCTGAGAATTCCGCAGGCTGGCCTCCGGTTCCGCCTGTGACGTATCGACGGCGGAGGGGTTGTACGAGGGACCGGCATTGTCGGGCGGTGGGAGGGCGTCGGGCGAACATTTCTTTTGTCTATCGTCAAGTAGTGCGATTTGATCCTTGGTTGAGTTTTGGTGTTTTTGCTCTGGGGAAAAGGCGTTGTGGTTTGTAGATTAGTTTGTGGTTTTTGATGTTGCAGGGATCGACCGAGATGCCAAAGTGGTATGAGGTCATCGATTTCGTTCGTTAGGAGACGTTATGAATTTCATCGCCAAGACGGCTGGGTATTGACAACTCGCCAGTTCGGGGTTTTGTGAGACGGAGAGTGATGATACTCTTCACCGACATGCGGTATGTCTTCAACGAAGAAACCCTGCCCCCCCGCCCGAGAATGCTCTTCTTTTTTCTTTTCCGATACGCGAAGTTGAGGCAGCGCTCTGATCAAGCCAACTCACCTAAGCCCAACTAACCCAAGCAAGCCAGCTAAGCCGCCAAGCCGCAAGCCAATACCCTCAGGAAGGTAAGCAACTCTGAAGCCAGAGTTGGCTTGGGTATTGGCTAGTATTGGCCCCCTTTTTGGGGCCCAGGGAGGCTTCTCATTGGCCACCGTCAGGCCCGTTTTTTTTTGTTGACAGTGGCCGAACTTTTGATTCGTTCAACGCGTACGCGCAAAATTCTTAATCACCCAGCAAATCAGGTCGAAAAAACAACAACAATCCAGATCACCCGGCCGAGAAAATAGCTATTTAAACCATCATCCAAACCATCCAAACCACCCAGACTATCCAGACCGCCCAGACCATCTTCCATAGGCCAATGGGGGCAGATGGGCCAATAGAATAGCTGCACGTGACCACCCTGATCAACCACTGTAGAAAAACTGGGTCACAGGCCGGATCAACCGATTCCGGGCGCCAAGATCCGGGTATTACCGAACTCAGTTAACTAACTCAACTCGTGATTTTGACAAGCCAAACCCTCCTGAGCTACCCAAGCCCAAGCCAACTCCAGGGGGGGTATTGAGTTAGTTGGCTTGATCGGAGCGCATCCGGGCGGCAGGCAGTGCATTGTGCACATTGAGGGCAGCTTCGGCGAGTTTTGCATGCGTGCCCGGCAGGTTGGCGCCCATCTGGGGAAGGCGCGGGGCATGAGTATCGAGCCTGACCCTCTGTGGAGGGGTCGTTCTTGCCAGATAAGTCGTCGCAGGCCACACTTTCCCACTTCATTTTTTTCTGTTTTTCTGTTTTTCTGTTTTTCTGTGCGAGGCGCCATCTTCCATGCCGCATCCCAGATACCAAAACGGCTGTCAAAATGCCTCTAGGCTCTCGGAGCCAGCAATCGTGGCAGTATTCACGGAATTCACCCCTCGATTCCGTCGGCAGTTTTCGGGGAACACTTTCCTTAGGGATACTCAGAACATTGCATCTTTGGGAAGCCACGGGCGAGGCACTTTCGCTTTTCAACGACCGCATTAAGCCTGAGATAATCAGCTTCTTAAAAGAACACAGCGAAAAGGCGCACGAATCCGGGAGTTATCTTTCTATCCCTCTCTTCATGATTGGCAAGCGCCCCGAGAAACCGAAGCCAACTGTCATGCTGGTCTCGGACGACAAGGAGGCCCGGAAGGAAGCATTTGACTTGGTCAAAGAAAGTGGCATCATGGCCAAATATCCGGGTTATGAAGTCGGCCATTCTGATTTCGAGAAGCTCGTCGCCCTGGCAGGCTCTCCGAAACCCATCTATGGGAGAAAAGTCGATAGAGCAGCAGCAAGTTGCCTGCTTTTCAGTTACCCCAGGCATGATACAAGCCACGGCAGACCGATAGTCACCGCCACTGTCGCCACTGGCAACATTGTCAGTTATCAGGGCAAGCCCATGTTTCTTACTATCGACCACTTCCTGGACGGGTCATATCCCGCATCGCCGAGCATGCCAGTAGATGGTACGATTGATGGAAGCAATTGCGAGATCACTGGCCTCGGCGACTTCGACGACGGCGACGAGGGCCGTGACTACCAATATAACAATACGTTCATGGATGCCACAAGCCAAGGGAGCATCTCCACGTCATCTGACAGTGGAGAATCAGCGAGGAGTTCTTCTGTTGGCTCCCGCAACTCCTTCAGAGGCGCGCTTCATACGCCGTCATTTCCATCCCCTTTGCCCGAAGCCGGACCTGACTTGAGGCCGCTAATTGAGAATTGTTACGTGGTCGGCAGTACCATTATTCGGTCCACGAGTTTGGATTACGTCCTCGTCCAGCCTTCATTTGGTGTTGACAGTGCTGTCATGCGCGAGCACTACCTTCCGCTGGACGATGGTTCTCGCATCGAACCAGGCCCTCGCAAGACAACCGTAGTGACCAAGACGCCGGATGGTCGTATCACCAAGGGTGTCATGTCCAGTTCTCCCTACCATGTGCGACTACCCAGACACAAAGACTTTATCGGGGTCTACGCAGCAAGGTTTTCCAGACCACTTGACCCCGGTGACTGTGGATGTTTAGTCACTGATGCCGAGACTGGACGTATCTTTGGTCATGTATTTGCTGCGAGTTCTGTGGATGGCCTAACCGCAATCATGCCGGCAACCCTCGTCTTCAAGGACGCCGTGAAGTTGCTGGAGGAGCTTCATAACACGGCCATCAAAACACAAACAGAGCAATACCAACAGGGACAGATAGATCCACAGAGTCTAATACAAGACGATATGCTGGAGCGCTTTTCTGCATCTTCAGGCCCCTCTTTACATGGGGCCTTTTCACACGAGGCAATAAGCACTTCGTCGAATTCTTTTGCTTCGGTCTGCCCAGAGAGGGCCCCAGTCCCCGCAAGCAAACGTTTGAGTGGTAAGGATGAGTCCGCCTGGGAGGACTTCACCTACGGAAACGCACACACCCTAGCGGACGGTCTTTATCACTGCCCGTGGGAGGGTGAAGCGAGCTGCGGCCATGAACCCGACAAGATGAAATGTAGCTATGAGTAAGTCCCCCCCCGCCTTTCGTACGAATCGAAACACTAACACCATTGACAGCAAATTCGTGGATTCTCATCTCCAGCCCTACCGGTGCAAGGTAATGGGATGCCGCAACGCCCCTTTCTCCTCCACAACCCACCTGCTCCGCCATGAGCGCGAGGCCCATAATATGCACCCTCATAGCAAACCATATTTATGTAGCTTTAAAAATGCCAGCACTCAAAGGCTGGACGCGAGTTTCAGAGAATTACTAAGCTAAGGAATCATTTGCGACGAGTCCATCGTCAGGATCTACCCGGCTTGGTGTAGGTATTTCCTAAGTGGAGGAGGTATTCACATCCCAAAAAAAAGTATTTTTGTTTTTCTCTTGTCTCTTGCCTTTGTGGTTCGATAACAAAGGTTGTTGGTGGTGATGGTCTCACTTTGCAATAGGCAGATAAATACCTAGCTTATCTACGAACGCACAGGTCTAGGAAAAGTTTTTCTTTCTTTAGTTTTGGTTTTGTAGTTAGAGGAGGGGCTAAAATAGCAGCGACAAGCTGATAGGAAAAGCCGTACATTATAATGCAGGCAACTTTGGATCACAATGTGCGGTCATCCATCAAACCACGTTCGAATCAGTCAGTCCCTTACAATGAAATCCTTCCTTCTCCACCCAAGTCCTCAACATCACCTTCTATGATCCCTTCAACTTGCGGCACTCTCAACCCCACTAGTTGCATCTTCTGTTCCCCCCTACCTTACCCTACCGGCCTGACGCCCGCCCGCCATTGATCAGCTCCGCCTTCCTATTCTACCTAAAAAGACTGCGCCCTCCCTCGTCGTCTGGCGTCGACCAGACGTACTTAAAATGCCCATTTATTTTCCCCGGTACAGCCGAATCTCAGTGGACTGGAATGATGCGGCTTTCCCAAAAGCAAAAGCCCTCAACTCCCCACGACCCTCAACTCCCCACGACCCTCAACTCCCCACGACCCTCAACTCCCCACGACCCTCAACTCCCCACGACCCTCAACTCCCCACGACCCTCAACTCGTCACGGACTGGAGTTAAATACTTTTTGCAACCTATGACATGAAGGGAGAATAAGCAGCGCCTCAACTCTTCAACTACCTTACCTATCTGTCAAAGCACGAGCAAACCACAGTTACAGTTCAGTTCCGCAAGCCGTCAACGGGAGCTTGCACAGAGGTCAATGCTTCCCCTCAACTGTTGGGGATTGATTTAATGCGATGACATATCGCGCCATGGAAAACCCACCGGGCTGGCGCCTGTTTCGCAGTGGGTGGGTTGAATGTGACAATTGCATTTGCGCATGGCATTGTTATGCGGAGGAGGAGGGGCATGCGGCGGCGGGTGGAGTGTCGGTGATGAGCACGGCCGCGCCGGGGGCGGCGGCAAACTGGTTCGGCGCCGATGACTACGGGGAATTGTGGGGTGTGGAGGGATGGCGTGGCGAGGTATGTATGTAGATGGATGGTGGCGGCACGGGGAATCGGGATAGCGGCAATGACGGTCTAGTGGGGGGTAATGAGGGGAGTTGGACTGAGAGGTTTTTTTTTCGTTTTTTTTTTTCGTGGTGGTGGCCCCATTTTCGGTGAGGTGATCGTGAAATTGATAAGAAAGCTAAGGTAACTACGTATCGTGACCAGCAAAAATGCACTGCAGCTGAATCACGGCAGGTGCATGGCGGAATTCGGCATCGATCTCCCCAGGGGACGGCATCTCGGCCGTAGATAACAACACAAAAGATTGGCTGAGGGGATACAAGGCTGCGTGGGTGTGGCTCTGAGTGCATTAATTGACCAGGGGCAATGGAGAGATGCGGTGAGCTGCCTGCATTTCAGCTGGCTCGGCTTATATCAAATATCCGAAGAAATGTGGTGTCGACCGCGCAAGAATTGGACATGGATGTCCCGAGCGGGATTGCGTGGGACGAGAGGTTGGGGACTCGGAACATTTTCATTCGTCCTTTTTAGAGTGAACACATGCAGGGAACTACACAGGTGCGTAAAATCTTCCCCTTACGTTTCCGCCAGTCTGCAGCGGCTGGTCTTGGCGCTTAAGCACTGGGGAAACCGCAAGTCGGGAGTCTCTTGCCTAGCATATATCAGGCAGTGAGGCCAGTCGCACTTGCCTCGCCGTGGCCTGGTCATAGAAAATTGGATAGGTTTTTTTCCGTCATGGAGTATCCACATTCCGTCGCGAGGATAATGGACACTCGTAGATTCTCGTCGGCTCTCCCTTTCAACTTCGTGGAACCATCTCCAGGCTCCGGCGTCTCTCCGAGGAGGAATAGCATTGCATCAGATATTACCACCGTCACAGGCCTGAGTGGCGATGACGACGAACGCAGCATTCTAAAGGCCGTCGAGCGGGCCAAGATCTTCAGGCTTTGCCTGCGCCGTATCTGGGCCGTTTCAGCCAGTCTCCCTGAGCGGGCGCGCAGTCTCCCGAGCCTGATCCCACTCGTTGACGACTTTTCCGTGCCCAGTCACCGCCTGAAGCACCACGAGCACGAGCAGTGCACATTTGACTTTTGCGAGCATTCTCGCATCGATTTCACATCGGTCGCTCAGCGCCATGAATGTGAAGACTCCAAGTGTGGGAGCTACACCTTTTCGTTGGATCGGCTAAAGCCGCGCGTGGATAGGGCTAGTTCTACGGCCTGGAAGCTGGCCTCGGCTTCTCCAGACGATGATCCATCGTTGCTCGAGCCGACGAAACCGTACCTCGCCGTCTCGCATGTCTGGGCCGACGGCACGGGGGCTGGAATATGGGGTCCCGGGATAGTCAACAAGTGCCTCTACGACTTCTTTTGCAAGATTGCCCAAGACTTCCAGTGTGAGGGATGCTGGTGGGACGCTATCAGCATCCCGGAAGATGACGAAACACGCAGCAAAGCGCTTACTGTTATGCACAACAATTACGCGGACGCCAGGATCACACTGGTGCACGACCTCTATCTTCGCACATGGGAGTGGGTTGACGCTGCCACAGCCTGCTTCGCCATTGTCATGTCGCCATGGTACAGCAGAGGCTGGACGGCCCTGGAACTGGCCAAGTCTCACAAGGTCAAAATTGTGTTCAAAACGAGCAACGACTCGTACGTCATCAAAGACCTCGATATCGACATCCTTAATCAAGTTCCCGAAACCAGTCCCTATTCCCCCGTCGCAAAATCCATTGGTAGACTCCGAAATGCAAAGGTCCACAACCTTGGCGATCTTTTGTCCACTTTGGTACCCCGCGATACGTCCAAGCCTCGGGATGTGCCCATCATTTCGGGACTGCTGGCCGGTGTCGATGTATCCGGCGCCTTGTCTCAACAAGCCATCTACCAGCGCATCTTGCGCAAGCTGGGAAAGGTTGCCCAGGGCCACCTTTTCCACAACTCGGCCACAATGGCGACACCCGGCTTCAGCTGGTGCCCAACCAACATTTTGGACATGCCCATGGCCTCCATGGAGCCTAGTTCGGTGGTGCTTCATATCCAGGAGAACGGCGACCTCGAGGGCAAGTGGAACGCTCTCCGGGTCAACAACATTCCGGATGATAATTTCATCTGGCACAGCGCCCACGATCTTACCCATGTCTCTCTCAGGTTAGCCTTGAGTGACGGAAACCGCGACCAGCACATAGTCTTGGCCGAGAATCGTTCCCCCAAGAGAGCACTCCTTGTTCGGCCGATGAAATGCAAAGAGAGTGCAAAGGGGGTTATCTACTGCCGGTTCGTAGGGCCCGTCTATTTTCACGTGGCTCCTGGCAGCGAAAAGTACAAGGGTCAAGTTGACATGCTAGCCAATATCACGGCACGAATTAGCAACAACGAGAAGATGAAGGAAGTCCGCGGCGATTCCTGGGACTACGTAGTCAAGACGACCAGTCAACCGGAGGAGACGACCGAAGGGGAACCAGCCCCGGATGATAAACAACCCGGCGGGAGCGCATGGGTAAGCACGGCACCCGATGATGAAGACGCTGTCTCTCGACATCTCGAAGCCTTGCTCTTTATAGGGGAAGGAGTTGACCGGGAGAAATGGACATCGATATTGACGTCGGAGGAAGCGCGATTTCCACCAGTTCAAAGCCCGCCACCCGAGGCACTAGCGAGCGACATGGTAATGCGTTACCAGCATGAGGATGTGCAGGTTGATGGATCCCCTGCGAGGGCAACAGTCCGGGCGTTTTTTTACGGCCCCAAGAAACTTTTCGGCGAGCTGATCAAATGGCTCGACAAAGACAAGGAAAAGAAGGTTGCTGTTGACAAGATGTTGTTGATACACCAAGACACCAACATGGAGATAAAGGTGGACCCGAAGCCGGGTTCGGCCCAAAAGCCATCGCTGGGAGGACAGGGCCTCCGACTATTGGCTGGGCACCCAGGATCTGGACTGGGAGCTCTAGTCACGCTCCTACTGGACAATGGCGCCAAGTACTTGGAGGGCGATGATGGCCAGTGGCCAATACACTTGGCCATAGAGCGCGGTGATGTCGACGTCGTTAGGAGCATGTTGATGCACGAAATTAACCCCGCCGATCCGAGCAAGGAGAACAGCAGCAGGAAGAAAGCAATCCACCTCGCCGCAGAGAAAGGTCGCGACGACATCGTTGAGATCCTCATAAACGGGCTGAAGAATAAGACGGAAGACGGCATCAATGCACGAGATGTAAAGGGACAGACAGCTCTGATTGCGGCATCAAAGCTTGGGTATGATTTAATCGCAAAACTGCTCCTCGACAACGGCGCAAACGCAACCATTCCGGAGGACACATCGCTCGAGCAAACCGCTTTACATTACGCTTCTATGAACGGCCATGACCTCTTTGTTTCAGTCCTACTAAAGCATGCCGAGTCCGAGTATGATAGGCAGCGAGCGGAGGGAGCTGCTGCAGGACCTTCGAGTTCGGCACCCACCAAGATCCTAGATGAGAACGAGTCCCTAGATGACAAGGAACCGGAACACCAAGAAGCCCAAGACAGTAGTGGCCCGACCACGAGCCAGGTCACGGACGTTGAGAGAAAAAAGGCGATAGCGGAGTTGGCAAAACTCAACCTCGCGAACCGGCAACGCATGACAGCGTTGCACTTGGCCGCCCAGAATGGCCACTCGAAGGTTATCAAAATCCTCGTCGAGTACGGGGCACAGCGCTCTGCGACCAACCAAGATGGGGCAACAGCTTTGATTCTGGCCATCCAGAATCATCACAAGGAGGCGGTAACTCAGTTTCTCTCTGACTGGCCAACCTCTGAAGACCACAAAGGTCTCGAAATCGCTTTGCAATCGGCTGCGGAGATTCTCGCAAAGGTCCCAGACAAGGATTCAACTATCATCAATGCGCTGATTTCCAAGGGAGCGAAGTCAGGATACCAGAAACCATCGGACGGCATGACAGCTTTGCACTGGGCCATAAAGCACAAGGCAGTAGACATAGCCCAGCGACTCATCGCGGACGTTGAGAACGGGGATAAACGTTTGGATCACAAGGAGACCAAGACGGGGCAATCAGCCCTGATCATGTCTGTGGAATGCGATTTGGGTGAAGTCACCAGGGCGTTGCTTGGAAAAGGAACAGCGTACACCAAGAGCAAGGACTTCACAGGCAGGACAGTCTTGCACTGGGCAGTGGTCATTCATGACGCCGATCTTGTCCAGACACTTTTGGATATGGCAGGGGATGGGAACAACACATTTGTGGACGAGCAAGACAACCAGGAACGGACTGCGCTGCACCTAGCTGCCAAGGAGGGACAGGATGTCATCATATCGGCCCTGCTCGACAAACACGCCAACCCGAGTATCCCAGACACATATGGGCGATCGGCGCTAATGCTGGCCGCGGCAGCAGGAAGGGAAAACGCGGTGAAAAAGCTCCTGACCACGAAGAGCGACCCAAGGACACTGGATAAATATGGCAAGACAGCACTCGGCCTTGCGGCGGTCAAGGGACATGAGCCCGTAGTTCGGGCAATTTTTGAGGCTGGGAATGTGAAAATCAAGGAAGACATTGCAGGTGATGCGCTCAGACTAGCGGCCCAGGAGGGCCACTTGTTGGTTGCCATGACCATTTACAACAAGACGACCAAGAGCGCCAGCTTTCAGAAAACGACCATCCCTGCCATGCTGCGTTCGGCAGCTACGATAGCAAGGACCTCGGACTCCGACATCGACAGCCTCATGGAGATTGTTGTTGACCCCGATGCCCCAAACGACGAGGGCCAGACGGCGCTGATGCTCGCTGTCACAAACAGCAAACAGTCTCTCTTCTGGAGGTTGCTAGACCGCGATGTCAACCTTAGCTTACAGGACAAGCGGGGGCGGACAGCTCTGATGGTGGCGGTCAAGAAAACCAAGTACGATTTTGTGAACGCTCTGCTGGATGAAGGCGCAGATCCAAACATCCAAGACGACCAAGGCTACACTGCCCTTCACCACGCGGCCGAGACTGGAGACTACAGGTTGGTTGACCTGTTGCGCGGCGCGTCTCCCAACATGCCGATCCGCATGTACCGGCTCAAGGCACGCCAAAACAAGCCAGATCTAGACGCCCGCGATAAGCGCAACCGGACTGCGCTACATATCGTAATGGAGAAGTTGCCACCGAGGCGCGAGGGTGATGCAGAGCTCAGTGATGGCGTCGATTACCAAGGGCTGTGGCAACGATGGGTCCGTTCTGGTACAACACTCACTCTGCAAGACGCAGAGGGCCAGACGCCGTTACATCGGGCGGTGCGGAGAAACCAGATTGAAGTCGTCAGGATGTTGATGCACACGGCCAACATTCCAGACCATGGAAGCCGGGTCTCGCTGGATATTCCAGACGAGAAGAAACGTACACCGCTGCTCCTTGCCGCCGAGAGGGAGTTCTGGGAGTTGGTCATACTACTGGCGCGTAGGCACGGATTCAGGACCGATGCCCAAGATGACATGGGCCGGACGCCGCTGCTGATCGCGGCCGAAAAGGGCCATAGCCATGCTGTGGATGTTCTGCTGAACCAGAGCAAGGCCAACCCCAACATCCGCGACACCAAGTCTCGGACCCCGCTGCTGGAAGCGGCGCGAAATGGACACAAGGAGATTGTCAAGATTCTTCTTCGATCCAAAACCCAAGAAGCCGATCAAGACCATGAAGTTGACAAGAAGGAAAAGACCAGTATCAATGTCCGCGACGATGTGCGCCGGACGGCGCTGATGCTCGCGGCGGAAAACGGTCACGAACGCGTCGTCGCTTACCTGCTGAAGGAGAACGCCGACTCGGGTCTTGTGGACAATGAGGGAAAAACAGCTTGGCAGAGAGCCATGGACAAGGGACACACGGATGTTGTCAAGACTCTCCTATCACATCACGAAATGCCCAACCAGGATCTCACAGGGTTAAACAACGCATTGCTGCTGGCCTCGCAGAGCGGTTGGATCAAGCTGGTCGAGGTGATTCTGAGCCAAGATGCCGATGTGACGTTTCAAAACGACGCGGGGTCGACGGCGCTGCACCTGGCTGCGACGGGCGGCCATGTCACCGTGGTGAAGAGGTTGCTCGATAGGGGCATCGATGTCATCACCAAGGACGTGAAGAAGCGCACAGCTCTCATGCTCGCCACCGAGTACGGTTTCGAATCCATCGTCAAGCTTTTACTGAAGCCGTCAAAACACTCCAAGAAGAAGCTTGACATTGGCGACTGCATGGGGCCCGAGGCCCTGCACTGTGCTGCTGAAAAGGGCAACGCAGGCATCGTCGAACAGCTTCTGACTACCGATGTAAACGTGGACTCGACTGATGCGGCTCGGCGAACAGCCATGATACTGGCCGCGGCCAACGGCAGTGAAAAGATTATCGAAATGCTGCTCAAGAAAAAAGCCAAGGCGACGCGGAAGGACAAGCAAGGCAGGACCGCTCTCCACTATGCGGCCTGGGGCGGTCACGAAAACGTAGTAACAAGCCTTTTGAATCGGCAGGACGATGCCGACATGCTGGTCAATATACCCGACGACGGCAAACAGACGCCTCTTCACCTGGCAACAGAGCGAGCATCGATAAAAGTGGTCGAGCTTCTGCTCGCCAAAGGAGCAAACCTCAATGCCCGGTCGAGCGACGGCCAAACCGCCCTTCACCGGGCAGCCTGGGGAGGATCGGCCGAAGTGGTCAAGCTGCTGCGCAAGAAAGGCGCAGACTCGTCGGTCCAAGACCAAAACAGCAATAAACCATGGCAGGTCGCTGCCGAGAAGGGACACCAAATCATCGTTGAAGTACTCCTCGACGCCGAGGAGAGAATAGGAGACAAGAAGGTTGGTCAGAAGAAAGCCCTCATATTTGCGGCGCAAAAGGGATACACTGTCATGGCCGAGGCGCTCCTGAAAAAAAGGGCCGACCCGACATCCAAGGACCAGGACCCAGATGCTAAAGGACGCACCCCGCTGCACTGGGCCGCGGAAAGAGGCGACTACGCCATGGCGGAGCTGCTGATCACGACCGTGACCAGCCAGGACGGCATAACCGGGAAGTCGCTAGACATCCACGACGATCTAGGACGCACCCCCCTGTGCTTGGCGGTCCTGAACGACCGCGCAGCCGTAGCACGACTCCTCATCGAAACCGGGGCCGACCCCAACACACGCGACGAGAAAGGGTTGACGCTGCTGCACATTGCAGCCAAGTGTGGGTTCGGTGAGATTGCCCAGATTCTGGGAGGCTACGGCGCCGACCCACACGCTCGTGATGTCCACCACAGGCAAAAGCCATGGTTCCTCGCCGCCTTGCACGGGCGCCACCAAATTGTGCGGGCGCTGCTGGAACGGGAGGTGGACTTCAACCCTCAGAGCCAAAAGGTCGAAGAGCTGTTCTTCCGTGTTGTGGAAGAGGGATTTGTTCCCATGGTCCGGCTGCTCCTCGACAAGAAGGTGAACAAAGACGCCACCGACGACGTTGGCCAGACGGCTCTTGGTCTTGCGGCCGAAAGGGAACATGCTGATGTGGTCAAGTGCCTCCTCGATGCCGGAGCTGATCCAAGTCTTCAGGACTCAAACCTGCAAACACCACTTCTCTGGGCGGCCGAAAAGGGGAGCATAAGAATCATGGGCTTGCTCCTCGACAGCCTCCCGGTCAAACCACGCTCACGCTGGGGATCGCCGACGCGGTCAAGTGGGACTGTTACTTCTTCATCCTCGTCTGAGGAGAGTGCCGACGAAAGTGCCAACGACAGTGATGACGACAGTGACGACGATGGTGGGTTCGAACACGACAGTAGCGATGACGACGAGTCCCGCCGCGGATCTAGGCCGCCGGTTGGAATTCGTCGGTTCAGATCGCCTGGGTCGTCGTCATCATCAGGCGACAACAGCGACGATGGCGGCGACCGTCCAAGACTCTTGCGCCGTTCATCTACGTGGATGTATAGGCCTCGGCGAGATCACCGGCAGCCTTCGCCTCTGGTAGTCCGTGTGCCATCCCTATCACCCGGTGACGTCCGCAGCCCAGAATTCGCTGAGAGGATGCTTAACCACCGGGGCTCCCAGGGCCAAACAGCACTGCTGCTGGCCATTCAGGGCGACGAAGACGAGGTCGTAAAACTCTTGCTTGCCAAGGGACCGCGCCGTGGCCTGGGCCTCAACGGTGCAGACCTAAAAGGGAAGACGGCACTGCATCTCGTGGCCGAGAAGGGCAAAGAGAACCTCGTCACCGAGTTACTCAAAGACGCAGCCGACCAAACCCTGCGTGACAAGCTGGGACGCACTCCACTCTTCCTCGCCGTCCAGCACGGCCACGAAAAGGTGGTCAATGCCCTCCTCCCCTCCCGCTACCACTTCACCATGGACTTAGACCTTGCCGACGAGCATAAGCGGACCCCGCTCCACGTCGCGGCCGAGCGCGGCCACGCGGCCATCGTAAAACGACTCCTTGAACGTGGTGCCGAAACCAACGTCCAGGACCATCTCGAGCGAACCCCGCTCCTCCTCGCGGCCGAAAACGGCGAGGCCAAAGTCGCTGAGCTCCTGTTGGAAGACGGGGCTCAGCAGGGCATTCCCGACGGCAACGGTCGCACCCCGCTGCTGGTAGCCGTGACCAACGGCGACTTTGCCATTGCCAAGCGGCTGTTCGAGCACAGGGGTTACGACGTCAGTATTCGGGGGAGGAAAGGACAGTCGTTGTTGCATTTGGCGTTGAATAGTGGGAGCCAGCAAGTCGCGTGGCTGGTTGCGAATCAGCTGCAGAAGGCGAAGTCGCCGTTTGGGTTTAGTGGACTTGTGACGGCCGAGTCATTGCCGGAGCCGTGAGGGGGTAGTGTGTGTGATTGATGCCTACTGGGCTGCTGCAGGGCACTTTGAAGGGTTTCAATGGGGGCTTGGGCTGTGGAGACAACTCCCTACCAAGATAAGGGGTGGTGGTGCTGGGGCCTATATGATTCGCTCAATTGTGATTTTGGACGCGAGTTTCTAACCTTGGACGGTCAACGTTTCCGTGTGTTGGGTCAAAAGAACCATATCGCTCAATATATCAAGTGTAAATATATAAGATTTCTAAAGTCCGGGAAGAATATTTTCACAATGATAGACAGAGGGTAGGTGCTGCGTTGTGTTCACAGGCGGTAGATAGACGAAAAGATACACAACCTTGGACGGCAGATACCGCGGCAATATCTTTTTTTGGGCTGGGGTATCTCTCCAGGGCTCCAAACAGGGCTGCAAGACTGGCTGTTAGTGGAAGCACAGTGATCAGCAAGCAGGCAGGCCAGGCGTGGACAGGCTTCACAGGCGCAAGCGGCGTTGGGCCAGTGACCGAGTAGCGCCTGTGGGTTGTGGGCTGCGGGCCGCGGGTTGCACTGACAACGTCGTAACCAACGTTAGAAGGGTACCGTGTAGGAAAAGGCCTGGGACTGAGGTTGGGTGAGGGATGGGAGATGAGGATGGAGTGTTTTCCCCCCGCAGACTTCATGTTCCCCATGCTGTTAACGCGCGTGCAGGCGCCTATCTAGGTAGCTTGTGTTGTGTGCAGCAATCCACTTTGTCCAATGAAAATGTCACCATCCATCCATCGGCACTAAACAGTAAACGATTATCGTCTTTCTTGGCCACCAATTGCCAACCTCTAGTTCTATGATACCTACCTATGGAGTCGATTTCATGCTCGATTTGTAAACTTTCGGTTCTGTTGACGTCCATGACACAAGACACTGACATGAGTTGGCCAGACTTTTTACCTGCGAAGTAGGTGTAGGTGCACTATCTCTTGCCACCACCTGGTTTCTAGTTAGTTATATTATTAAATGCGAAGGATTCTTGGTCCGTCAACGGGCTAGGGGTAAGTGGCTACCTTACCTACCTAGGGACATGGACTTGACACAATTGAAATACAGGTATATTTAGACCCAATCCCCTTCCTTCCTTCCTTCGTTCCTTCCTCCCCAGTCAAAATGTCTAGTCGCCATGGATGGATGGAATGCGGTTCCTAGTATTTCATCATGTTTTCCTTATCTCTTTCTTGGGGCGCATGGGCATATGTGCATGCACGGATGTATGTATGTAGCAGCAAGCCAAATCCCCATCCCCACCGTGCCACCGTGCTCGTCAACATAAAGATCTTACACGCAGCCAGCCAAACAATCCTTCCCGTCTTCTTCTTCCCAGTCGCCGACTTGGCGACTTATCTGGCCTGTCAAGGTATGGTCGCGATATGCAAGCCATGCAAGCCATGCAAGCCACGTCGAGTGGTGCGAGTAGTGCGAGCAGTGCGAGCAAGCAGATTTGCGTGGTTACAGTTACAGTTGGTCGGCTGAATACGACAGCACGTCTGGGATTTCAGCCCCCCCTCCCCCCTCCCCCCCCCCGTGGCACTGCCCAGCCCCGTCGCCGTTGTGGAGTTAGGTTGCCGTCTGGTGTTATCGACCTTCCTAATTTAGATTTCCCACGTAACCGCACATGTACATGTAACATGCCCACTTTAGTTTCCCGTTACACTACAGGTCCAGAAACCCGACCTGAGCTTGAGATGGCTGTGCCGCTGCCGCACATTACGAGTTTTGTTTTGTCTGGCCATTGATTGGGGGTCAGGATGCAGCCGAATACCACGGTGTGTTTGAGTTCCTACCTACCTACCTATAGATATACTGCAGGCAGGGAAATCTTGATTCTGAACTTTGGTCTGGGCTGGGATGGGCCCTGAATTAGCTACCCCACACCAGACAGTCATCAGACAGCCATCAGGGTTCAGCTCTGTGAACAAAAGAGATGGGTCGCCGATATTCTCGGGGACCGACGAGAGTTTCGGCAGGCAAATGCACAGCGCCTATTTACCTAGGTAGGTATGCTGAATCAATCAAGTCCTGCTCAGCCTTCCCAAGCAGACTGGAGATACCCACCGACCTTACTTGACCAACCACACCACACTGGGAAAAACACAAGCGCGTGCACTCTCTCTCTCTCATTAAGCGGTTCAACTTGATGCAAACAATCCCAAACGGCAACGCACCTATTAGACCATAGAATATAACCTAGGTACCTACCTACGCACCAACTTACCCAGTATTTTCTATAGCACCCCCTAGAATTTCACTGCTAGTTATCCGCCTTCCAGGGCCTGCCTCAGGGGGCGAGCCGACTCCCTTGCAGCGGAAAGTCCCCGAAGCTCTACTGCACAGAGTGCGTCTATGTGCCGGATGGGGTGCAGCTCGCAAAAGTCTCGGATGATAAATACACCACCAGATCTGCACTCTTTAGTGGGCGATTCGTGCTTGATACCAAAAAAAAAAGAAAGAAAAAAAAATTCATGATTACCCAACTTACATTGAAGTGAAGCGGGTAAAAAAATACCTACCCGGCGCCACCCACCAATGCAAAACCGTTAACGGAAAGCAAATCGTGGAAAACTATACGGTACCTTACCTATACGAAGCTCTGCCGTCCAGTGATTCTGCTCAAAGACCAACGGGAATTTAACTACCGCGCCAATCCCGCTATCACCAGCTGTGATACCAATCCCGGTCTGGGCGGCGTCAACGGCGTATTATCAAGCCTTTTTATTCGTTCGTTCGTAGGGGGGGAGCAGATGCCCTAAAAATGTAACCAAACCTGCTCTGGACTAGCACCCCGAATCGCCGATCGGGGATGTGGTCATCTCTTCCTATTGGTTCGCCCTGAGGCGGGGCTGCTAATTCGGTTACCAGACAGGTTACGACCCGAGCGCCACCGATTCTAACTGGTTGGGCTTTCAGGGGCTGTGCACTTTTCAGGTCAAGGCAGGCTGTGAATCGGCACTCTTTGACCCACACACTCTCTTTCCCTTTTTCTGTCTCCGTGTGTGTATGTATGTGCGTGTTCGGTGACGTTTTTTGTTTTTCTTTTATTTCTTACCATCCAGCCAGCCAGTATTGTGTTACACGCAACCTGCATACACTGGACCCCGCGAAACGGTTTCCCATCCTGGTATCTAGCTCGGCAGATAGCTGACCTCTCAAACCTGGGGTCCACACACGGGACTTGGGGTAAAGTTTCCAGGGAATAGATTACCTGCAGGACCCGCGCCACTGACTCACCAATGTGAAATGTTTGGACAAACCCCAGCTTGATCTGCGGCTGAAACAAAAGTCCCCGCTCAAAATATCTACGTATCCACCTACACAAACATACCCCTACCGTACCTAACCTAACCTAACCTAGGTAGGCGAAAAAAACAAGAGACGGGATAAGGCGTGTTTGCCGTTGACGTCTCGCGCACCCATGGGGGAATCCTTGTCCACGTCCATGTTCCATGTACTCCGACTCGATGCCCCCCCGATGCTACTTGACGGCAAGATTCAGGTAGATTTCGCTACAACCTACCCAATCACAACCGAGTAAACTCCAACGCAAACCTGAAGATCACTGGGGTGACGAGATGCATGCATGCATAGCACTTGTGCTTGAGTCTTGTCATGTCATGTCATGTCATATCATGTAGGCTCGAGGCTGTGAGCGTCGTAGGCACAACCCCAGATGCAGCAGCTGAAGGTGAACAAAGTTGATGAGCCCTATATTAGCTTATCGTAACACATCTTTGGTCGGTGAGAAGGGCGCTTACCGTTTCTCGGTGAGTAGAGGTGCCCCATGATGGGAGAGAATACAGCGAGCCTTGTCCGATTTCTATTCCGGTCGTCATGTGCCGCATCTATATAGTAGACAGAATGTACCCACCTTTGGTCCATGTCCCCTGACTTTATGGGCCAAGATTTCATCCCATACCCCACCCAGCCCATCTACCACCCCTCTCTGACTACCTAACGTGAACATGGCCACCCCCTCGTGGATGACGAACCAGGATACCTCCTCTCACTCGGTATACCTCGGGTACTGGATAAACCACTCCCGGGGAAAAATCCTCGGTGCCACCCTCACCGTCACCGACAGTCAGGGCAGCCTCCTAATCGCTTTCACCGCCCTGTTTATTTCCTACGTCGCTACCCGCTTCTGGCGCATCTTTTGTTTCGTCGCCCATCGGCACTTGTCTTCCCCTGAACCGCGCGATGCTCTCCATCACCAACGCCAAGCCATTCTCCGAAACTCGTCATCTGCCGAGTCCAGTCTGTGGGCTTTGCTACTCCTCTTCACCGCCTGGCGAGGTGCCGAGAACCGCGTTTTACGAACCATCCCGCTCGCACTCTTTGCGTTGGTGTCAGTAATCTCCTTCACCATAGCCGGCGGTCTATCTTCGCAGATTTCATCCTCTGTGGGGAACGAAGTGTTGATCCGCGGAGAAAACTGCGGATTTCTCGACTCGACTCATTTCACGCGAGATAACAAACGGATATTTGACACGTACGTTAGCAACTCGATCAACAATGCGGGGAACTGGGCGCAGCAATGCTATTACGCCGAGGGAAGATCCGGCATGCTGGATTGTGCGTCGTTTATTTCGAAAAATCTGCCTGCGGCATTTGATGAGAATGCCCCATGTCCTTTTCAAGACAGTGTGTGTCGCACGAATAGTTCAAACTTACGCATCGACTCGGGTTTCCTCGATAGCAACGACCATCTCGGGCTCAACGCCCCGGCGGACCAACGCGTGCAAAGCCGTCTGGTCATGCACTGCGCGCCCCTTAAAACCGAAGGACGCGACACGACGATTTGGCGTCGCGGCGGCAAGTATGTGCTGTACGATTACGGACCGGTGCCGCCGAGCTGGCGGGAAAACATCACGACAAACTTCACCATGATGGCCCCCGATAGCCAGACGCAGTATAACACGTCGTGGGGCCAAATCGGCGCAGCCACCTACCAGCTCAACACCATGATTGCGTATATCGAAAACGGCACGTGGAATCCCAAACAGGCTTCCTTCCGACCCTATCCGGATATTTTCCGGTCTGACGCGGATTTGATTCTCGTGTTTTTGGTCGGGAACGGTGTCGTGTTTGATAAACCGTTGGATGACGACTGGTATCGCGCGACTGCCCCGGCGAGAAATCTCACACTTTTCGCGCTCGATAATATCACGAATATCCCGTCATACCGACCCGTCGACGCAGCGTCCCCAATGGGCTGTATCCAGCAATATCAGTTCTGCAATACCGCCCTCACCAACGTCCCTGAAAAGGAACGGTGCAGTCCGCTCGCGAGCATGGCTGATGCAGTCACGGCGGCGCTTCCGCTGTTTAATTCGTCGGTTGAGGAGTTTAATAACTTTACAGCGACATCGCCAGTGGCAAGTCAATTTGTTTGGTTGACAACATTGCTCATGACCATGGTGAATGACGCGAGCACTGTTATCCGCGTGCAAGGCGCACATGCACTAGATTCGAAAAGGACGTTATTCGCAGGATCACAAGGGGCGGCGTTACCACGCGATCAGTGGAAACGCGATGTCGGTCTCTGGTGGTCAACGCAGATGGCGCAGATCCAAAGTGCCGTGGTACAGTCGGCAATGGGCACGGTTGACGAGGACATGTTGCAGGTTTGGACAAAAGCGGAGGGGGTATTGTCGGGGGGAGAGGTGTGTGCGAATCAGGTATGTTTCTCCCCGACACTTGGAGAAAAAGAGAAAAAAAAAATTTAAAAAATTTTTTAAAAAAAATTTGGACACGGAAACACAGAAACACAGAAGAAACATTGCTAACATGGAGAATGTAACAGAAAATCAGAAACAACAACTACACCAACTTTTCCCTCCTCGGTCTCCTAGCCACGCTGCTCCTCGGGATTCTCACTATCCTAACCTCATGGCTTCTCGAACCGCTCCACTCATTTCTCCACCGTCGGAGAGGATATAAATCTTATAAATACCTTTCTTGGACTTCCAGTGAAACCCTCCAGTTACAGAGACAGGGCTATGAATTGACAGGCGCAAATGTCGAATGGACCCACTGTACGAGGGTAGTGCCGAGGACAAAACCTGGAGAGAAATTACCCGGTTTGGATGTTACCGAGTCGGCGCATCCAAGGCTGGAGGTGAAGGGGATGTGGTTTGTCGGGGGGCTGAGAAGCGTAGGCTCGGGCTCGGGGTCACTGACTGGAAGTGGAAGTCACGAGGGATATGGAAAGGGGGGAGCGTACCATGTTGTGGAAGGAAGAAAGAGTGAGTAGGTAGGTAAATAAAAGGGGGGACTAGAATGTCAAGGGGTAAGTGGGTTTGTTTATCAGGGTAGGCAGGGGGATATGGGAAGAAGAACAGCGCGAGTACTAACAGAGGTGACGGATAAGTGGTGGTTACACCGAATAAAGGGATCAAGGTCAAGAAGAGACCGGTTTTCTTACCCACAGTTTAGTGGATCTCAGTATTCCGTAGGTTAGGTAGTCTTTTGTCGAATCGCAATGCACGTCTGCCTAGTTTATTTATTCTAGTTGTCCATGGCTATTTTCGCCTATCAAGTTTTTTTGCCTTTACGGTCAACCCCTGAAAGATTGTTTCGCGTGGTACTGTGTAGTAGCGACTTCTGGGTTAACTTGCCTAGATATCTTTTTTTTTTTGCTTGATTAACCCCAACACTGATAAAAACAGAAAGTACGTCTGCATGTGGTCAATCTGAGAGCACAGGATGATGATTGCCAGCGACATCGCGATATAGGCTACAATGTCTTTCTTGTCCAAAAGAAGGGCCTTTAACAGCTCATTGAAAAGTACTCGTTGACGGTGAGCGTGTCGTCTGGTCTCGTTTCGTTCACGTGTCTACCTATTCAGCCCATCGTAGCTCGAATGTGAGCGGTAGATTTCGGACCCCAGTGGAACACTCCATGACCATTCAATGGTTGTTTGTTTTGTAGTTGGCATAGAGTTGCTGCTCCTGAAGAAGGATTCGCTAGTTACCGAGGTAGGCAGCTAGCCGACGTTTGTAGAGGCTGGGATGAAAGGCAAACGTTGATCTGAGCACAGTTAACATTTGCATGGACTCACTTAAACTACACCTCCATGTAGCTAGCAGGAATCTCACCTACACAGTGGAGACCTGTTGTACAGCTTGTCGGGGCCGGGGAACACACTAACCCCAATTCATATAGAATATCAAAGATGCATGGAACATATATTGCATTCCGTGAATCCGTAGATGGTTGGCACGAGGAAGAGAGCGCCGATCTTGTGCAAGTTGAGGCCCGAAATGATCGGTTCTGCGGCGCTAGCTAGCGCAACGCGGTCAGGCTGCCAAATGGGGACTGGAGCGGCGATTTGTCCCTGCGTCGAACCAGAGCAGACCAGACCAGACCCTTCTTGCGGGATTCTCCAAAAGCCCGCCCGCCCACCAGCCATTCAGAAAGCATCTGTCTGTCCTTAAGGGGTCTTATCTTCCCCCTAGCTGGGAGGCGTCCGTTCGAGTATTTCTTTACCCTTTATTTGCGCTTTACTTCCATCATGTCCTGCCCTGTCTGTCCTCCTCCACCCCCATCTGGTGTGGTACAGTCCAGCTCCGCAGTCACAGGAGCTGGAACAGGCCTTCTTCTTGCCATCTGCCTCCGTTTTCGGAGTTCATCTCTGCTCAACTTCCCTGGCTGGTTCGTGGATATGCGCATTTTACTGTTGGACATGGCTGGTCCGATCTTGTCATCAAAATGGGGCTGTCCCAACGGACGCTGAAGATTTTCGTCCAAACTGGCCATTTGATATGGGAAATCCGACGGAATATTTCCAAGATAACTGGTCCAACAAGAAAGATTGCAATCAGGTCTTTTTGCAGCCCTGTATTGACAATTAGTTCCTTCCTGCTCTTGATCCCTTATCGTAGCTACCCACCCCCGGAGAGAGTGGCAGGAGACCCGGTCTGGTAGGATCCTGCGACGGCAGGGTGGGTCTAGTCCCTGGTCAGATCGAATGAGCTAATCTAGCGTGCCGGTTTTTTAAGCCTCCTGTCACAGTGTTGACATTTGGGACTTTGTTGAAAACAGTTAGAGTCGAAGCGGGAACCCCCTGTCTGTGGGAATACACTCCCTACCTACCCATCAATCTTGCTGCACGGCCAGCACATTTGTGATGCTTTCCGATTTCACATACAGTGGGTTTGGTTCGGCTCGGTTGAGGCCAATATTGACTTGAACGCACAGCTCGCTTCCAGGCCCATCACTGACAAGCTTTCCCCAAATGGTTCGTTCCAGCCCTCTCAGTAGGGTTACATTGCAGCTACCCGATGCCGTGAATCGCTGCCGTTCTTAATGTCAGCCCGTGTCTGTAGTCTGGGGGGAATGAACTGGCGGAGAATATGGAGAACATGTGAGTTAGCACGGACTTGCACGGACAATCTCACTCTGTCTGGGATCATCACTCTGCATGTGTCTGGGGTATTTTTTTTTTTTCTGCCTTCTTGCCAAACAGGAGGGGGACACAAAAACCGTTGCTCTGTTCCGACAAACTCTTTGACAATCTGAGCGAACGTACTCGGAAAATTTATCATTCGCGCGCTAAGAAAATGTCAAAGTCCAAAACACCGCAAACTGGCCGCGTCCGCCATCCGCGTCCACATCCACGTCCGTGTGGCTGCAGTTCAAGTCAGCTCTAGGCCGCACTCAGTCGGGGTCAGGGGGTTGGGTGGCTGATGACATCCAGTTGAGATTGAAATTGACGCTGAATGAACGAACACGGCTCGCGAATCTCATGTCTGTCTGTCGGTCGGTCGGTCACGTACTAATGGTCGGGACTGGCCCACATTTTGACCCTTCCCATTCATGAGCAAACTTTTCGTTCTTACGTCCCGACGTAGAGTCATTTTTAATTTCAAGTCTCCAATGAGAATCGGCTAGTCACTTCCTCGCCTTCTCACATCAGCCACATCAGTCAGTTGAGATCATGGCAGTAGCACCCCCCGACTCCCCCGCCGCACCTCCCGGTGGCCCTCCCGGTGGCCCCCCCGGTGCTCCCCCCGGCGCTCCCCCCGGCGGTGACCCCCGCATCCCCATCTTCACTCCTGAGATGCTGGCGGCGCTTCCACACGACAACATGGGTCCGACAGTGCTCATCATAACCTGGGTATTCACGAGCATTTCGTCCATGTTCCTCGCACTCCGTTTGTACTGCAAAATCTCCATAAACCGCCGAATCTGGTGGGACGACGCCATCCTCCTCGCTTCCTTTTTTTGTTTAGTCACTCAGGCCTGTATTACCACATGGTTGGTTTCCGTCGGGCGGTACGGGGTACATATTTGGGATTTCCCGCCGGAGAATTTCGCGCCGTGGTTCCTCCTCCCGATTTCCGTCCGTGGAACCTTTTCCCTCGTCGCCCTGTCCTGGAGCAAAACTGCTTTTGGAGTAACTCTTTTGCGTTTGACCCCAAAAGGGGGATGGATGCGGCAGGTGGTTTGGTTTATTATTATTTCGGTAAATGTCAGTCTCGGACTCAGTGTGCTGTTGAGCTGGGTGCAGTGTAGGCCGCTCAATGCCGCGTGGGATCCATCGGTCAAGGGAGAATGCTGGGACAGAGATGTGATGAAGAATTACAACATTTTCTCGGGGGCGTATTCGGGCGCCATGGACTTTGCGCTGGCTTTGCTTCCGTGGAAACTGCTCGTGGGATTGCAGATGCGGAGGATTGAAAAGATTGGAGCGGGAACGGCCATGAGTATGGGTGTTTTGTGAGTTTCCCTTACCTTACTTTGGTCCCCAAACCTTCTGATACTTGTGGACCTTGATCACTGAAAGCTAACTCCTTCACAGAGCCGGCATCACCGCCATCGTCAAGACGGTCAATCTCCCCAAGCTCTACAGCGACGACATTTACGACAGCGCGCAGCTCATGATCTGGGACACCATCGAAGCCGCCATCACCATTATCGCCGCGTCCATTCCCGTTTTGCGAGTCTTGTTCCGCAACATTACCACTTCGATGCGCAAGGGCGGCAGCAGTACCGCTAACTCTAAGAACCAGGGCTATACATTCTCCAAGTCTCAAAGGTCTACTCCGAAAAGCAACTTGAGTGGGAGGAGTCATACCGAGTATACCACGATAAGCCACGTCGGTGTTGCTGATAATTGGAGCAACAAGAGTATTTTGGGAGATAAGGATATCAAGCGCGTTGATGTGGTCGAGGTGCAGTATGCACGACGGGAGGGAGAAGATTACGAGATGAGCCATGTGTAGTTTAACTTTGTACAATATCATTAATGTGACACTTGAATTTTCATTTGCTTTGCCGGATAGCTAGTTGCCTTAGGTGCTGTGTTGGAGTCACGAGTGTTTGTGTCTAAGCCAACATTCAAAAATGAGATCCGCGCCGGGTCTTTAAAAGGGAATCATTTGGCAAGTCCCTGTCATTTAGAGTTTAGAGTATCAACTAACACAGATACATCCCAGTTCAAAGAGTCGACTCCCCTGGCATCAGCTCATTCCGCCACGGCATTGCCCCATGATCATTCGCCCATTTCAACACGGCATCATAATCCTTACACTCGTGTTTTGACCCCCAACCCGGCCCGGCACTGGTCATCCCCTCAAGACTCGTGTCAGCCGAACACATTATCCCCTGGCGGAGATAATCAAAACAGTGGGCTGTGTGGTGGGCAATTTCCTCGGTTAACTCTTCGCCAGCGTAGCCTTGTTGAAAATAGTTGATTAGGTAGGACTTCCCATCCATCCCATCGCAGTCAGCCAACCTTTCCTTTCAGGGGAATAGGAATGGAATGAGGGAAGGACAAACATACCAAACAATGCAGCTGATGGAAAACCGTCATCATATATGCCGGTCCATCTTCATGGATAGTGATGGACACATTATACGGTTCTCCCAAATCATACAGCGCTCGATCGGGAATCTGCACGTACCCGCGGGCCGCAGCGCTAAGGGGGATCCAATTATGCAGAGTGTGTAGGGTGGTGATGTTGCTTTTGAACATGTTTTCATCCAAGTATCGTTTGTCGGGGGCGAAGGTGTATATCTTTTTGGGGACTATTACATGTCATTGTATTAGCGGTCCACTCTATTCTTCCTTCCGACAAAAGCAAAATTCAAGTAAAAACCAAGCGAAAACCAAGCGAAAAACAAGCATATCTCAAGTAAAAGACGAGGGAAAAAAAAAAGAGAGATGAATGCTTACACTCTGGAACCGGTGAGCGCCTCCCGCTTCGACATGAGAAGGCCGGCGGACGTAGCAAAAGCCCAACTAGAGCGACTGCCATGAAACATTCGAGAATCAATCGAAAATGACGCAGCGGTCTCCACGCGTGGCGTCTCGGGAGGGGAACATCGTCCTCGACAGAGCTTGACTGCGCGGCTTGCGGGAGAAAAGCGCGATGCTCTTCTTCATCGCTTCCCAGGTCTTTTGCTGGACTCATGGCTCAACACCATCGGCGCTAGACCATCAGGAACAGTGGTGATGTGTTTTGGGTGAGTGAGCAACTGTGGTCAGATCAGATCAGGTGGTCGAAAGTTGCATGTTGCGCGTTGCATGTTGAATGTGGTGCGAATCTGGTTTATGAACATTTAGGCTAAGCTCGAGTTTGCCGCTCGTCAAGGTGTTCCGTACTCATATTCCGGGACATGCGCTCCGGGATATAAACCCGCTTGGTGGATTGGTGTATATGAGTCTTGGCGATCTCTAGTATTGGTGGCCCAATCACCTTTCTGTCTCCCTCGGCAAGGGCCAGCCAAGCCTGGAGGGTGCTGAAGTAACTGCGCACCCATCGCCATCCACACAGCGGCCCAGGCCGAGAAGGCGATTTTAGTTCAACATCCAGTCTTGAACTTCTCAAGATGCTTGGAAAGAGTTACTCGCTGCGAGTGACTATTAGTCACCGTAGAGCCTCCCACATCAACAGCAGTGTAGCAACCAGTTTCTCCATATTCCAACCTCTCGTCTCCTTTTCATGGGTTTCCTCTTTTGTGGTTTCTCGATACAACGAGACTTCTGATCTCTCTCGTGCACTAGACCTGATCCATTACCGATTTGATCATGTGGAATACCTCGATGGGACCTGGCGCAAAGCTTGTTTGCAGTGTCGTCATTGACCTCAAACTCCGCCCGTCCGTCTCCGACCGGCGTCGATAGCGGCGGGCCACCGCACCGGTTACTCCTGCGACATCCTGATGTTGTTGCTTGAAAGGAATCCTTCTATCGTGCAATACAACCTTGCTCGAGATACCGACCGACAAAACTGCGATGCTCAGCAGCGGAAGCTAAAGAGGTTGAGGAAAAAAAGAAGGAAAAAAAAACAAGGTTTGGGCCAAAACCCCATCCAATTTAGTTAGTGGCTTTAATAAGGTTTGACTTCCCGCGACAAGTCCACAAACCACCCGAGAGAGGCGGCGAGAAATCCACCACTGACGCAGCATTGTTCGCATGACAAAACCTTAATAAAAGAGAAAGTCAAGTATATAAGTCACGCACCCACCTGCAACCCAGCCAGTCAAACCATCAACTCCGCGACCGGGAAAAAAGCAACGAAGGTGATCAAGCTCCCGATCATGATCGGCTTGGATGCACCAACCGTGGTGGAGGAATTCGACTGTCTGCCGTTCAGAGTCTCCGTTTATGAGGACGATATCAACCATCTGCATGCAGACTCCCACAACATCGGCCCAGCCAATGCACAGCTTCCGAGGTGGGGTGCTTGACGCGGACACGGGCGAAATTATGGCCATTCCGAGTTCCAGGTCGGGTTTCCCTCGCGGCAGCTGCGTCCGGTCTTGAACGTTGGTCAGAATAGGTCCTTGGACTCTTCGTCAGAAGACCAAATGCGCAAATCGACGGCATTCCATAACAGCATCCGCTCAATATTGGCACTGACGCCGACACGAACGAGAGCAGTGCGCTTAAAGGCCGTACCAACAGGCCATTCGCCGAGGTAGATGGTTTTCAAGCTGGACCGAAAGAGACCCAACTCAATGGCGGAAGACTCGGCGATAACCTGACCGCTTCTAAGGCACAACGAGAGCACGCGGTTAACCCTGTTCTAGTCGGCGGTAATAACGAGTCCGGGCACCAGACCATCAATCTAGAGCAGCTGAGACGAGCAACGAGACGCACGGCAGTCGGGTGGCGGTCGCGTGGCGGTCGCGCGAACAATAACACGCACCGTGTCGCCTTGACGAATACCAGTCATCGGAGAGGAATGCGCCTTATGGCGGGTCCTGGAGCGCTTGGTTCTGATTTTGTCGGTGTCAAATCGTTATCTCACAGTTGTTCAACCACCAGAGAACGGGGAGGATCCGGTAAATCGCAGCCCTGCAACGATGCTGTTGTTGTCAAGCACCGCTAGGGTAATGCCCAAAGGGTGGATCGTGGACGGCATTGATAAGTGACCACTAACACGCATAAACGATGGAGCTATCGGTTTCGATCCGGGCGTACGCACCCGGACACTACACAGCGAGCTTTCATATCCCGTTTTTGCGTCGACAGCCTTTTCAACTCCTTCCGGGCCCGGAGGCATTGGGCATCATCGATAAGTTCCTTCTCGGCCGGATTGTCTGAGTCGAGTCGAGTCCAGTCCCTGGAGCAGGAAACCGCCTAGCAACACCATGTCCCAGGATAAGATGACCAAACTGAGACATGATACCAGGAGCCAATCAGGGATGTCGCTCCCTCCGACCGTGTTGCCGACGTTTTTGACCCAGCGGATCTCTGCACATACTCACAGAAAGTTAAAGGCACAACCGTTGTCGTACATAACAACCCTTGATATTCACAGTTCCGACGTTGGAGTTTATGTTTGGCAGGATGCTCTTTAGGGTTCGGGTCCTCACCCAGCCCGGTGATCTCTTCAAACTGCTTCAGCGTCTTGGGTACGGTTCCGGCTGGACGCTAGTAGGTGGCGTGAACATTGCGAGCTCCACGACCTGGGTACTGGAAGGGCTAGGCATTGTTCTCAATGATGCCGGTTGAAGGCTGATAGGTGCCGAATCCTTTAGCGCCATACGCGCCATGCCGGTGGGAAGATGACCGAGTTGACTGACACTGGAATCCAGGATTGCCCTCCGCACTGCTGTGTGAGTACCTATGCAGATTGGCCTGTTGAGGGCCATACCCTTTGCGTGGCCCCCCATGCCTGAAGAAGCCGCAAAGATCCCCTAACGTGGTCTTGGGTGTGTAGACCGAGGATTACCCTAGGCTCAAATTTGTTCTTCTCACTGACGGCGATGCGCTCGAGTGGTTTAATTTCGTCCGACATCCATCGGAGAACGACGGAAGCAAGGATCTACTGGCAGAAGTGAGAATGGCGCTGAATATCGAAACCAACATTGTCAAAAGGTGTGCTGAGATCCTCGGACAGGACGACAAATCGAGCTTGACAGAACGATTGGATCTAGTCTCTGGCCAACTACCGCAACGGGGTCGTTGGTTTGCCTTCCCGCCTCAGGCTGTCAAGGCGATTTTGCGGAACAGCAAGTCCCGCATGTCGGAGTCAGACTTCAACATTGCGAGGGAGATACTCACTGCAAGACATAAGTAATGGTGTTGAATGCCGAGAGATCTTGAGGGCCTTGCGCAGGAGGACTCGGTTTTGTGCTCACGGGAAGAGCGCATGTGAAGTCAACTTGTGGACTGGAAGTGTGTTTGACGATGCTGGTCACGGCGTGCCATGTGTTTCTTGGGACTCCCTTCTGATCAGACGGATAATGTATTTGGCCCTGTAATGAGAAAGAATCTGCTACCGAGGTAGCACTTAAATTGACCCCAGAATCCCCGAGCGAAGACGTGACGCCGTGACAAAGCTATCTGCCGGTACCCGCTTGTGAATGGCCATCCGTTTCCACACCCACCATGTCGCCAACACAGCAGCCGTGAGAGGAATGGTGACGGCGAAGAAATACCAAATCCGCTGCGAGTAGTGAAACGTGTCGATCCCAGCATCGTCAAACGTGACGTCAAAGAAGACGGTGCTAAAAATAGCCTACATGTACCAGACCAGTCAGCTCAGCTCAGCATCAACATCAACGGCCATGGGGCAAAAAAAAACTGTGTACATGTACATACGCAAACTAGTGTCCCCGGGAGGAAAATCAGTGTCATGACTGCAATCGTGTTCATCGACGTGCTGTCCTGGTAGTTGACCTCGGAGATGTTTTGCGTCGCAATGTGGAAGGCCTACAGCTCACCACACTCGCGGTTAGCGTTAACTTATCTCGTCCATTCAAGACCCAGGAACAGCGGCAGGTGCAGGGACAATAACAAGGACAGAAACAGGGACAGAAACAGGGACAGAAACAGGGACAGAAATGGGGACAGGACAGGAACCAGGACAGGAGAGAATGAGATAAAGAATGGGAAACCCACAAGGTCAATTAGAATCTTCCCTCTATCTGCATAGTTCATCGACCAGCGCCTCGTCGCCTCCGTCCTTGATAGGATCTTCTGCAGGGTATCAAGGAAGCCATTATTATTCTCATCATCATCATCTTTAGTCTGGCTGTGTTTATCCCCGTCAAGGCCAAGACGCCGGTGCGCGCGCTGGAGCAAGTCCACCATGCCTTCGATATCGGTGCAGTTTTCGGCAACAATACGCATAGCCTGGGCGAGACGGTGGAGGATGAATATCTGGCGCTTTTGTTCGCTTTTAAGCCAGCTGTGTTGTTCGTCTTTTTCCTATATATACACTAGCGTGAGCATGACATAACATGAAAGGAGGTGATCAGATCAGATCAGTTGGATGACAAGAGTAGGAAGAGGAGAGAGTCTAGGAATGGATGTGGGGCGGCGTGGGCTTCGTACATAGCGAACAATGAGATCTCGCATGGTAGACATCTCATTGTCGTTAAAGGTCGCCAGCTGGCTGAGAAAGAGGAGGTGAATCCGCAATGGGTGTCTATCAATCGGGTTCGCGTTGGGTTGGGCCAGTACATCACCCCAGGCGCTGGTGAGGGCTGGAGGCGGCCGGAGGAAGATTTGCAGGAACCCTTTTGGACCGAGATCGCGACAGTAGACAAAGGTTCGATAGCCGGTGACGATGCAGGGGTAAAACAGTTCTGTTCATGAACGGTCAGTCTTGCTGCTCATATCCCATTATCGGACGAGGGCTTACCAAGCTGGCCTGAATTTCCGTACAAACCCAACCCACATGCTCGCGATATGTATTCTTCATCAAACGCGGCTTGCAGGAATGTTGACGGAATATGGAAAGTGGCCGTGAGATTTCGAAACAAGTCGGCTGTGATGCAAAGTTGGTTCGGCCGGCCTTTCATGTTTTTGTCTCCGGGAATGAATCTGCATACTTATCGGTTAGACCTCGGTTAGAGTTTCAGGATGAGGTCTTGGACATGCATTGTCAGGTCTCCAATATGTTGTCTTTCCGCAACGCGTGCTTTTATCGCCTAAAGACGTTAGACATGGACAACAACATTGAGGAAAAAGAACTAACCTACCTTGAGCAGTTCCGAAAGATCAGAGTCATAAAGGGTGCGCATATCTCGTGGAATGTCAGTCCCCAGCCAGGTCCTCCGAAAACTGTTGACAGACCTTGGTTCTGCTCCACCGAAACTCGACTTCTCGCTTCAAAATATCCCCGACGCTCTGCGTGGGCGAGGACATCTTCGGTAACAACTGGCGAAACCAGTTTCGAAATATCTTGTTTCTCAAACATAATTCCCACCGGTCGTCAATCTCTTTGTAACACTTGACGCGTCGTCCGGGTAAGGTGAGGTTGCAAGGTTGTCAGCTGTGTGTGTGTGTGTGTGTGTGTGTGTAATGATGCCTCGGACAAAAAATGGGCAGATACGACTACAAAATATCCGAGCTGAGGTTCAGATTTGCGCTAAACCAAACAGGGAAGAATCGACATGGAACACAGCCAATGAACGACAATCAACCCCGCATTGTGCTTTTTTTCTGCATCCTCCTCAGGCCACTCCAGGGACTATCGAGATGTGCAGATCTGCGTGACATTCAGAGCTGCCATCGGCGGCGTTTCATGCCGATGGACTGGCCTGTCCATAAAGCCCGTTGTCAGCCAGGCTTTAACAACGACGTGAGTGCCAACCCAACACTGCGCAAAAATCAATTGCACAAAGCATGAGAGTGCACTCTTGGAGCAGTGGTGAACGCACTAATATACGGACAGTCTATTCTCTTAGTATGACGACATCAAATCCTCAACAAAACTCTAAGTAAAGTAATACACCTTGGAACAAAAGTGAGTCTCTGGCCCCGCGCCTTGAAGTTCATCGTCCCTAAATCCAGCAAATTCATGAGATTCCCCGTCCTCTCCGATTCTGCAAATATCATCAGTCTCAACACCACCCCCCCGATTGTAGACTCAAAAAAAAAAAAACTCACCCAACCTCTGTCGTCGGAGGAAAAAGCCTTCCAAACCTACTGAGCGCCCAGCTAAACCAACCCCGTTCTTCAAAGTGACAATACTGCCACTCGCTATTCTCCCACTTGTGGTAGTCTCGCGAGACATTACTTGTTCGTTTGACGCAGATGTCGCGGGTGGCGGGGAAGTGGTTGATATTGTTGCATTCTTCGTTTTTGGCACAATACTGTTTCCTCACAAAATTAGTTCCACCCCTCGTTAGGTTCATGTTCTTCTCGTCCTTGCCTCAAAGCTTGAAAGGTGGGTGAGTGATGAAGGGGGGACTCACAATCACCAAAGACATCCACAACTGTCCCGAGTCGGAAACATTAGTCTCGTCTCGCGGTCTGCAATCGACGAGATGAACGCCTGCTCCATCGACAGCTCGAGCATTGATCGGTACGGGCGCGTGTGTAGGCGAAGCAGTGGCACAGCCAGCGATTAGAGCTGCGACGGCGACGGCCACAAGTTTTATGTGTCTCTGCGCCATGATACCCGATTCCCCGGCGCTGGAGATAACCGGCACGGGAAAGTTTGGAGGTTGAACAAAGTTCGTGAGGAGAAAGGATACCGTCGGTACGTCAGCGAGGGGAAAGGGTAATATGTTGGCTAAATCCAAACCGTGACCAAGCATGGGAACCAAGCAAAGTAACCACTTATCAGTCGGGCAGAGAAGCGCCATCAAATTGTCTTAGCGCTGCTAAATAGGCAGGTGAAGGCTCGGCGAGCTATTGGAGGGTCGGGACTTTTCTTGGGTTGTCCTGCTGGATTGGGAAGTTGTTTTGTTGACTTTTTTTTATTTATGGACTACCTCTCCCAAGCATCTTGGGCTGAGTAGAACTAGCCCTGATCATTCTTGTGCTGCATTCACTTTCATTCAAGTCCGTCGCTTTAATGTCCGGCATGCAAACGAGTGAAAAGTGTACATATTGCTTTGAGACTTAACCTTCCATGCATGTTCTATCCAACGCCCATCATGTTTACTTGCGCACGACTCCGCCCGACCTTCCGTAGAAACCTGACCTCCTGTAGAAAAACTCTTTAAACAGACTTCCGAACATATGTCACTGGTCCTTCGTACTGATGACGCCCCCTAAACTGATAGTAGCCAAGGCTGAAAATAACCACAACCCCATAGACTAGGATACTCCAATTCGCCGTGTCCACCGCCGGGTTTGGAACTGGCGGGAAGAAAGACTATTTCCATCAAATGTTAGAGATTTGTTCTCATAGTCTGTGGTTGAGATGAGAACTTACAATGATGAGAGAAAATACCAGAAACAATACACTAAATGTGTTGATTAACAGCCCAGCTCGCCCGAGACTGAAATGACAAGGCAACAACGGCTCGCCCCTGAATCTCTTCAAGGTCATACACCCTATCGAAATGGCATATGAAGAAAGCAGAGCGCCGATTCCCAAACTGGTGAGAATGTTGAATGCCTGTGAACCAAACTCAAGTCAGTACACCCTCCCCGGCATCACTCCCGAGAAACAGAAAAAAAAAAGGAGGAAAGAAACTCACAATGGTACTCCCAATATTTATCAACGAAAGCGCCACCGCCAGCCCATAGGAAAACACCAGCGCATTGACCGGCAACCCCATGCCCGGATGGACATTGGCAAACCAGCTCGAGAACGGTACGCCTTTATCTCTCGCAAACGCCCAGAGCTGCCGGCTGCTTGTGGCGATATTATTAACCACCCCGCAGGCGGCCATAACTACCATGACACAGGTCATGAGCGTAGTCCCCACTTTACTCCCTGTAGCGTTGAAGAAAACCTGTATAAACGGCTGCGTGGTCGGCGTAGCGAGAATGTCTTCGACGTCTTCGACATCGCCGCCCATAGTCATACAAAACGTCACAATGGAAACAAGGCCTAACGCGCCATTTGCCAACATTGTGGAAATCATGGCGCGCGGGAGTGATTTGGAGGCATTGCGAAGTTCTTCCGCCATGTGCCCCGCTGAATCTGGACCGATCAGTCCGAATAGCGGGGAGACCATCCCGACTAGACAGGAAAGCGCCGTGTTTCCCCAGCCGCCGCCGTCGGTGAAGGTGAAGAATACTTCTCCCAGAGAAGAGGTGGCGCGGGTGCGAAACCCTTCGGATGCCCAGAGCGGGCCGAGCACGGCAAAGAACCCGCCGAGATGGAGGATAAGTGCGAGCGTCTCGAGGAGGGGCAGGGCGCGATACCAGACGGTGTTGAGGAGTTGGCAGACCGTTTCGATAGCAATGACCAGGAGGGTGAGATGCCATCGCTGAGGGGTGTAAGTCTCGAGGTTGTTGAGGATGATGAGGCCTTGGATTTGTTGCGCAGTGAGGAATGCTACGGCTACGTTGCCGACTTGCCATCCCAAAACACAAAGCCAGCCAACGAGGTAGCTGAGAAAGCGTTGGGATGAGGGGGGAGCAAATTCGCTGACCCAGTGGTATTGGCCGCCGGTGGTGGGAGCCCTACATTGTAAGTTAGGTACATGTAAAATCGCGGAAGGGGGGAAGAAGGGAAAACTTACATGGACGCCATCTCCGCCATGGACAATACCGCGCAAAACAGTCCGAAAAACGTCCCAATGTACATCCAGATCAGCCCGCCACTCCCACCGTTGATGAGTCCAAAGATGTTTGTGCTGTTTCAGTCAGCGTGCGTCCAGTCTCCAATCAACTGTCCTGGAAATCCCTCCTCGTCTGCTCTAATTGATCAAACCCATTGGCTGGATGCATATCGCTGAATTCACAAGAGCATAACACCGGGTGATCAAGAAGAGAAACCACAAGGAAAACCCCCACGGATAAAAGGTAAAAGAGACACAGAGAGAGAAAGAAACTCACTTCAACTGAGCCTCCCAGGTTGCCATTAACACCATGGTAAAACCAAAAATCGACAAGAAGCGAAAATTCCTATGCAGCTCTTGGGTTTTGCCCATACGGTACATGTCCTTTTTATCTAAACCCGTTCCCTCATCGGCGGTAGTGGCAGTCGCGCTATCGCTGGTGCTGCTGCTGGTGTCGTCAAGAACAACAATGACGCCCACTCCCGCTTCGGCGGAGGCGAGGTCATTGTTGATTTCGGACTTGGCCATGGTTGGTTCTAGAAGTAAAGCACCCAAATAACAAGATCAAAACAGTTCGTTACAGATTTGGCAGGGACATGCAGAGAAAAAAGTGTAAAGTGAAAAAGTGCAGACAGATATACAGATCAGATAAAGCACCGATAGAAACCCCGCTGTCCCGTCCTGTCTGTCTGTCTGTCTGTCCCGAGATAGTGACTCTACCGACCTATAAGAAGCCCCTCTCAGCAACCTGCATGTCTGCACTTGATTGCATATCTGCCGAGGTAGGCAGGTACCGAGCAGCATGCATGCATACATCCCACTCAATCGATCACATCACATTCCATCACACATCCTAGCACCCCCAGTGCCATGCAATGCAGTACAGTTCAGTAACTCCCTCGCGCGGTTCGGCCCAGTTCGGTTGCGTCTGGTTGGGATAAGTCAAGTTGAGTTCGAGCAGCGAAAGCTACCCCATCTCTCTTTCACACATTTTCCACCGACAAGTCACGTCGCCTACTTCGTGACGTTGTATTCCATCGCACTCTGGCTGTCAGCGTTCTATTAAATGTAAGCGTCAGCTTGTCACCCCGTCATCCGTCATCTGTCATCTGTGGTACCATTCCGTTACGTTGCGTTGCGTTGCGCTCAATATTTCATGTTGTAACCCGGCCGAACACGCGAGTGCATATATCGTATCATATATCCCGTACCCATACCCATATCCTTTAATTCTACAAATATCGGAATGTTTCCCAGTCATTCAAGTCAGAGACACCCAGCCAGAGTGTGTCTGCATGGTTCAACTGAAAGAAAAAGAAAAAAAAGAAAAGAAAAAACTGCCGTGTGTAGGTATGCTACACTGTGTGCTGGCACTGATGGTGCTGCATGCATGTGGTACCTAGGTACGTAGGTATGTAGGCATGGTACTACATCCCGCGGGTGCTTGGCCCGATGTGACAGCGGATTTGCCCCCCCCCCCCCCCCCAAAAAAAAACCCCGATCGAGTTGATAGGCAAAGAGAAGGAGAACGGCTCGGACTCTACCGGGAATTAAAACCAGGGTTGCGAAACATCAAGTTCCGAGGCGGCAAATCACTTGGCTGCTTTCATTCATTACAGGTAAGGTACCTACATAGCTTTCCAAGTTATCACACTCTCCACTAGCCAAGGTTCATATATATCGAGCCACTGCACTGTTCTCCATCGTCAAATGCTTAGAATATGCAGCATGCACTCGTAAGCTGTGATTATGACCATTGACCTCCGATAAAAGACCTCTCAAACAAAAACACGACAAAACCCTTCGCCAAAGGTGCAGGCTGTAATAGTAGGTAGTTTTATTGTCGTCACTTGTTATTGTTGTTACTGTTACACTGTAAGGGACAAAAGAAACTATCTGTAAAGTCGGGCCTGACCGGCGTTATATATCCTATATCCTAGTTGTCCCAAGTCTTCGTGTCTCGAGCCCAGGACACCTCGGCTCGGCCGATAGTTCTTGTCCCGTCCCGGGGCCGGGTCCTCAGTCTTCTTTGGGACCTTGCAGTCATTCTAGTGTAGACCCTCTACTGGTAGTTATCAGCACCCCACTTCCATGGTGCCTGAGGCCTAGACTAGTCTATTTTGGGGTTGTGACATAACCTTACAAACTGGCCTTTAGAAAGTTCAGGTAGTTAATTTTCCCTTCCCTATATATGCTTTTCGCACGTTTTGGAGCAAAAAAAGGTTAACGGTCTTACCCTTTGATAGTTTTAACGGACTTTGGCCCCCCTGGTAAGAAAATCGGGCCATACATTTTTTCCAACGGACTCCGCCAGACTCCGTTGGAGAGTAGGGGTTAACAGGAACGCTAGGTGGTTTTTCGATTTAAAGACTGCCAGGCGGTTAAAGTAAATCTACTGTACAAGCACCGTGCTCCTGGCTTGTGCATGCTCGCAGGCGCGCACCAACCCCAAGGCCAAAACCCACAAAGCCCCAAATCAAACAAGGGATCTATCTCTATACCAGTTTCCACTCCTCGACTGCCTTCTGTGTCGATAGGAAAGTGGCCCCCCATCATTTCATGATTCAGCTTAATTCGGCCCTGGATCAAATGTTGCATATAAAACGGCTTCTTGGAATATTGTTTTTATGAACAGGCCGTACATTAGTCTCTGGATGTAGTGACAGTGGTTGGAGTTTCTCGCGGAACTTCTGAGATGGGCAGCTCGCTATCATAGCTCGAATCTATGTTGCGGTGATTTGCAGCGTACCGTCGCTGGTAGGAATGAAACGGACCCGTTGCCCTCGCCTTGCCGGGGGACAGTTTCAAACAACAGCGCTTCACCAGCGCCTTCACACACGGGAGACAGGCGCATATGATGCCCGCATACAATTCTACCAAACTTTTCGTGATTTGTTGCTAGATCAGCCTGCGTATCCTTGGAGGTTGAACACCAGAGGTAGAAGGGGGGATAGCTCACCACAAGACCAAGTTTATCGTCCAGCGCCAGGTGATATCCGGATCGTTAAGACTACTTGGGATCCACGCGGTCCGGAGGATGCTAATGACGCACACACTATCGCATAGCCAGTTAGAATGCGCCCTCATCGAATAATTGTGGCGGGAGACTTGCAATCCGCCCGTCATCATGATGCACAAGACGCCAATTTTTTTCAGAAGTGATAGGCGAAGACGCCACAGCATCCAGATAGGAAGTAGGAGAAGTATCACGTCAGTGGCCGCGTTGATGACCGAGGAAGTCAGGAACAGCATGCTGCCGTCAATGCAGCTGCCTGACACACTTGGGTCCCAGTACCGCGACATGGGCCGGCATACGTACAAAGGAGATATAGCCGAGTTGAAGCTGTTGCCGCAGCCGAGGAACATGACAGTGTAGACGGTTAGCCGAAAGGCTTGGCTGGCGGGGAAGCGCAGGTAGAAAAAAAGGATGGATGCCTTGGTAAAGAGCGTGGCGAGGTTAAACAGAGGATTCCCCACGATGGCGCCCAGCTGTGCTCGGGGGGAAGGACAATAGTCAGTAACACGGCATCTACATTATTGCCCTTTTCTTCAGCTTGGAGCGTGGTCCTCCGCACCTTCAGGAACAACAAAAAATCATCGAGTCGAACGTCCCAGATGTGTCGCCCCATGCCGGTGGACGAGGCTGCATGATGCCATTGAGGCCGGTCAGCCTCGGAATCGGCCCAGCCGGGAGAATCCCGTCGGTTCTCTCACCTTGAGCACTCTGAATGGAATAGCCAATGGCAAACAGCTGCCGATGCCAAAGGCATATTAGTGGGAGCGACCAGGGCAGGCAGGCATTGGTAGCCGGAATCACAGACCAGGCCGATGAAAATGAGGGCTGTGCGAACAAAGTTAGCAATTGCACTTGCTTGAGCATCACATATGTGCTGCATGGTAGCCCTTACTGTCGTCGAGATGCCAGCGGCGGAGGATGAAATGGCTCGTATACAATCGTGAGAGCACGATGGGTATGGCGAATGCGGGACATGCAATGGCGGCGATAATAACCTGGTTCGCAATAGACTCGGGGTTGGCGAAGTTGGGCGTTATACCGGGAGGGGCGGGATACGCGCCAACGGGACTGGTGTCGCGGGAAGTCATTGCTGTCCCGTTAACGCGTCAGCGGTCGCGTCCAGTCCATCAGCCCGCGGCCCAGTCAGCGACGTGTCCGTCTAAAGAGAGAGAAAAAAACCACAATTCAAGCATGAAGAAAGAGCGAAATGCGTGAAGAGAAGAATAACACGTGCCCGGATGCCAGCTGTTGGATTGTATCACGTATTGGTCAAATAGGCTCAATCGACGGTATTGTGTTGTGTCTTGAGAGTTCTAGCTCTAGTTAGCCATTCCACTGGAAATCCCTTTCCTGGCACTTGCGCCACCCCCTGGCATGGATTCGTGCCACAGCCAGGGGGGGCTCAACTGCATGCCTTGGCGCATGGGGTAATCAGACACCAGCGACGGCAGATCCAACACAAAGTGCTGCTTCCAGTGCGCGAGCTACGATTATGCCCTGATTTATATGAGAAAATATTAAGACCAATATTAATAGCTAGCCGCACTTGTGCGGTAATCCTCAGTTGGTCCGTCCTTTTTTTTTTTTTTTTTTTTTAGGGAAGCCACCCTTGCTTAACCCT
>Ga0247765_1000275_pt1 | contig 41212 bp, 48 predicted proteins | sample UWRJL106311C6_FD_179949 | JGI IMG/M metagenome (GOLD analysis project Ga0247765, IMG submission 179949) | Plant litter microbial communities from Arlington Agricultural Research Station in Wisconsin, United States - UWRJ-L106-311C-6 | ecosystem: Environmental > Terrestrial > Plant litter >... | reverse complement strand
GTGGGGGGGGGTGCGCTTTTGACAGTACGAGTAGACATTCTCTTTTTTTTTTTGGAGCATTTGTCTCGAGGAGGGCGGTAAAGTTGTATATAGGTAGTCTCGTAATTTTTTGCCTCTCTGTGTAAATATGCTAGTTTGTATTCCGGTTGTTGCTGCTGGTGCTTATTCGAATCGTTGGGCCTAGACCGTGAATATTGCACAATCGAAGGTTATGACGGGTATTGCGGATATATTAGCCGTCATACAGCGTGTGATAATGAGCACCCAGAGGAGTATTAGTCCTAATACTATGTACGCCGGACCTGAAATGTCAGCTACGTACCATGTCAGGAATTCCGTTTCTGCAATATCGAAACTAAACTGCCTCCGTGATGACACAGGAGCAAAAACCGGCGCGCCAGAAGGCAGATGCACAAGAAAGTCACTTTGTTCTCCATCTTCTTTCCCTGTTACCCGGACAAGATAAACCAAGCGTAGATGGATGGTCATTGATTGCTCGAAATTGCTCGCTCGTTCACTTTGCATCAATCCAGTAAACAACCCTGCCTGCTCCAGCATTAGGTCACGCAAACTCCCCAAACTGCCCATCATCAAACCCCAACTGTTGCGCTGACAGCCTCTTTTGCCTTCTGACGTCCTGCGCATTCGGCGGCGGTGGAAGTATAGCACTCCCACTCCCGGGTGGCGGCGGCAACGAAAACCCTGCTAAACTTCCCCCCTCCCCCTTGGGTTGTTCTGGCCGCTGCCTCCTCCCAAACTTAGTCCCACTTAGATTCACCGTGATCGTCTCCCCCTCCTTCAGACTATAATCCCTCTTGACCTCCTCCTCCTTCTGCTTCCCCTGTTTCGCCGCCGGCGATGGCCCCGCCACGCCGGACCCGGTAGCTTTTTGCGCCTCCTGCAACGCAACCCCAAAGTCGAACGCCTCGCCGCGTTCCTCAAATCCAATTCCCAGCGTGGCCTTGCGCCCGCCCGCCGGGTCCTGGACTCGAAGCGCGAAAAAGCGGCTGCTGTCGGCGGCCGGATCGACGACAGCGCGGGAGGTGTAAGGCGCTGCGGCGAAGAGGGTCCCCGACGAGGGATCTTCGAGGAGAATGTCGACCTTGACTTTTTCGGAATCAGACTCGGGGATAGATGTCTCCAGGACCCGGAGACGGCAGGTAAAGATATGTCGGGATGGGTCCTCGGTCCAGGTTGACGCAAGGTGGCCTCGCCCTGAGGAAAGAGGAGGTATGTTGTAGACGTGGACGGGGGAAGCGATGTGTAGGATGCGTTGGATGGCATCGGGGGGAAGGGGCGTGCCGGTGGCGGGGTCAACAGTGGGCTCCATTTTAACTTGCTTTTATACGCTGTCCGTGGATAAACAGTGTAGATGAAAGGTTTAACGGTAGACTGAAGAGAAATAAGTACTACGCTACCTGGCCAGACAAAATAGCATTCATAATTGGGATGGGATTGTTGTCACCTGTCATCGAGCTCCCCTTTGGACCCTTGCCAAGACGGCGGGGCAGCGGATGGATGCGGGGCGGTGTGGCGTGGGAGCGAGCTCTCAGGGGTTTGTAAATGCATCGTCATCCTTGGGTGGCTTAACTTAGTTCTGTCCAACGCCTGCGGAGATTGTAGCTTCACGGATTTCCTGCGTTCGGCTATCCTGTGGTATTGAGAGGAGAATTTCTCTGGAATACACTTCGTATCCAAACCTAGACTGTGGAGCTTATGTGACTCGTTGAAAGAGCAGAGACCTTACGGACACGGATAGTTACCTACCATTCCATTTGTTCGTGTATTTAGCACGGGACTCGCTACCTAGCTCTCCGGACCTCAACTTTGAATCAAACTCCCAGTGAAACAAATCAAGACCTCTCTCTGTTCATGTATCTAGGACACAGTTTGGCCTTCATTTCATATTTGTCCTCTTTGAAGAGCACAATCCAACCCTGAAAATTTGTTGGCGTGGGACTTGGTGATTATCCAGCCGGGGTTTCTGTGATATGAATAGCTAGGAAGCTGTTTGCGAGGGCTCAAGCCAGAATATCTAGCTCTTGATTCTAAAATTCAAGGCCTTAAAACTTCCTTGTTAGGGCTTTAATATTTCGTATTAAAGCCTCAAGTTTCCATGATCAAACCCTTGAAAATCCACTAGAAAAAAATGCTGGAGTCGGTTGTCCATCTTCTTCCGCAGCCAAGCCATGAAGTACCTTACCGCGCGAACAATCCTTCAGGGCTGGGCTGCCCGCAGAAGAACCCCGCAGCCGCTTATCAAGAAGCCCCTCGAGCGATAAAAAAGGCGGCCTAACCTGGCAAAATACTTAGTCCTCAATTGAGTCACACCTTCCACAGCAAGACAGCCTCCCCAACCTAAACGCAAAACAACAATCCGAAACTTCTTAGCCAATCTGCACACAGGACATATATGCTCAGAAGAAAGCCGCTCCCTCGCTTCAATTCCTCGGTATATTTCGGCAGAAACACAATGGCGTCTTTGACGCCACCCGAGTCGAGCGACCCGACTACGCCGACACTGCAACATGAACCATTTGAGTAAGCTTCATTCCATTGGTTGGTGTTGCCAGAAATTGATGGCCCCAGCATCGTCAATACCTACCGCGGCCTCCTCGCATCTGATCCCGAAATGACCATGCCCGTCGCCGCTATTGAGTCGCTCATCGAGGTCTTGCGAACCACCCCCCTGTCTACAGCCATGGAGACAGTCGAAGTGGTTAGAAACCAGAAAGCAAAGCTTCTCGAATCGACGCCGAACCCCCTCCCTATCCTTGCTGGAGCCGACCTCTTTGAGCAGTATCTCCTGCGGTCGCTTAGAGGGCAGACCGCAGCCGACACGGAACGTGTACTAAGCTTCGAGGAGACGCGTTCTCACCTCCTTCACAACCCTCAACTCTTCGCCTCACGCGCCCGCGCCGCCAGAGACTCGATTGCTACTGTGGGCTCCAAATATGTCGTGCATGGCCGTGTCGTTCTAGCCGCTGGGGGGTCGCGTGTTGTCACCCGCATCCTCCTCCGCGCCGCGGCCGACTCGACCCGTCATTTCAAAGTTATCTACGTTGTGGACGGCAGCCCGCGCAGTGAAGAATCCGTTGCAACCCTCCGCGAAGCGGGGCTCGAGGTCGAAACCATCAGCACCGCCACGGTGTCGTATGTCTTGGGCTGCAATTGCGATATCAACCTGGTCCTTGTCGGAACCGAAGTCATCCTTCAGAATGGCGGCATCATCTCCCGCATGGGTACATCACAGCTGGCCCATCTGACGAAGACCGTTAGGGGATCACTCAAGCGCTTCTACGTCGCTGCCGAGACGCACAAGATTGTGCGCAAGACGCCCCTCTTCCACCCCGTAGTCAACAAGCTCGGCATCCAGCAGCGGAATCTCAGTAAATTCGACAGCGTAGCCCGCAACCTGAATAATGTCGCGGACCTATTAGCGAATCAGGACGAGGTGGACTACACAGACCCCGAGCTCATCGATGGCATCATTACCGAGCAAGGCGTTAAGATGACATCCCAAATCTGGGAAATGGTCGACGACTACATATGAGCAACCGTCGGCAAAGATCAGAATGGGTATTCCAGAATGAAGACGAGTATGTGCGTAATTTCTCGTCGGCCTCGCTTGGAACCAGATTAGGCAAGTCCAGCTGCAACTAAGCTGTCACCTATCTCCCCCTTTTTGTATTCACTGCACCGTCTGGAACGCGGGGTTAAGGCAGCCATCACCCCATTCAAGGGACGAGCCGCACCCTCCTCGGTATTTGAATGGATAGCCCGAACTAGCATGGAAAGGGTTAGCTTGTGGCGTTAACCGACCGCAGCGAGGGTGTATTACTTGCATTATAAGGCGTTGGGGAAGCGGGAAAAGGCGTCTGGTGGGGAACTGGCGGCTCTCGCGATTGTGAACGCCATGCCTTGGTTTCATGTCATACCTCAAGGTTCTTAATACCATGCCAAGTAGATACCCTGGATATCCGAGCATGAGGGAAAAGATAGGGAATACAAGCGATTTCCCACCCGCGTCCTAGCCCATGAGAGCCAAACCAGCCTCCAGATCTCTTCAAAATCACCTTGAGCATATCAAGAGTCTTAAGTGCAGACAAATCGTGTCACAATTGACAGAACTATAGAATAAATAGCAAAGCACCTAGCGGAAGAGCAAGCTGACCTTTGAGTCGGTAGACCATCCCATCTTGGTTTTTTGGTTTTCCCCTGTCCAAAAACACCTTTTCTTTGCAGGAAAAAGAACAATCACTTCATACCTTCACGTTGAACCCATGTTGTGTGAGGCGCAGTGCCTACCGAGTCTATCTGCCCTATGCTCAGTTGACATCCCGAACCAGGCGGGCCCCGACCCATGCGTAAGGATAGTTTCGCTGGTACCAGTTCACGCTGGTGCGATGTTAGCGTCTGATGTGCATGACAGGGAAACACCTACAAGCTCTTGCGGCCCGCAATGCGAGGGTGGGTGGCCCACGAGCCACCCAGGACAATGTTGTGCTTGTCGTCAAAAAAGTCGGCAGTGTATCCAGGGTAAAGCGGCATGGGGACGAAGCCGTCCCAGGGTCGCAGTACGGTGCTGGTCCACTCCCACACGCCACCCATCTCAGCCTGTCCCGCCAGGCTACCCCCACGTCCTGTCACTGGGACTGGGTGCCAATGGTGGAATCCCACGTTAGCACCATCCAGGTCTACAAAGAGTTGCTGTTGGCCCTGTCCATCAACCTGGGAAACGGTAGGGGTTGACGGTGGCGTGATTTCGACGCCGTCGTTAGTCAGGTGGCTTGTGTGTTGTCAGCTTGATCCGAGATAGTGTCAACTATCAGCATCTTACCCGTTGACGGCAGGGACAGTCTTCCCCAGCTGTCTTTCTGCCTCCTTCTTCTTCTTGAGAGTGTAAACATGAGCATAAATGCTGCGAGCCTCCTCAAAGGTGGGGATTCGCCCTCCCATCCAGGCGGCACAGCCCTGGAGCTCGTCAAACGAGGCGAAAATTGGCCAGTCCAGTGCATACTTTAGGGGCACCAGCCCGTACACGGTGCGGACCGCTTTGGACTCGACGAAGGCAGCAGGGAGTGCCCCGGACGGTCCATTTAAAGCATCTGATGCAGATGCCTCGCTACTTTCCACCCATGACGCCGGCAGCCTGGTGCTTTGTGTCTCATACATGTAACGAGCATACTGCAAAAAATCAGAAACTCTTACGGAACTCAAAGACAAGAATGATTACCTCTTCGTTGCTGATCGGTCTGCCCTGCGCTTCGAAGCTGTGAACATGTATTTGTCTAACGGGCTTCTCATTGTCCCTGAACGTGGTCAGCACAAACACTTACATCAAATACGCTCCTGAAGGGGGTTATACCAGCCAAAGTGGGGATCGACATCAGCCGTATTTTCCGGATCCTCCATACCAACAGTGATTTCCTGTGCGGGGATATCGAACCACTGGTTGGGAACTCTCTCCGAGCGAGCTTTGGCTGCCAGCTTTTTGAAGTCGGGTCTCGAGATGTGGGGCGGCGGTAGCGTCTTGTCACTCTGCAGCATCATGTAGAGAAGAGTCTCAATGTGCATGAGTTCGTGCTCGAAGCCAACCCATATCGCTCTACCCACATGGCGCGGGATACCGCCCCGATCAGCCGCGTAAAGACTGCGTAGCCGAAAGCGCACGCGGCCCTGATAGGCCAGAATCTGATCTACGGGAGGCCACTCGTTAGGGATCTCAGAATGTGCATGGCATAACTCCGGGTTGTCAACGTCAGGGTCGATGCCGCGCTCAAAGGTGTTAGCAAAGGATCCGGGGGCTGTTAGCGGTTCCCCGGTAGTCTTGGTCAACTGGATGTCAAGGAAGGTTGGAATGTGACCGAGGTAGAAGATGCAGGCGTTGCGGAGCTTGATGGGCTTCTCCAGTAGTTCCTCGTGCGGTAGCATCTCGCGAGTCACGACATCCCACGCCGCCCAAAGTGCTTCCCAATCCTCCACGGCCGGCAGGGCGCTGCGGGCGTAGACTGAGGGAATCAGGCTGAAGGACATTCTCGATTTCGCGAGCATGTGGACCCCTGTCCAAGGATACGTCAGTCAGATGCTGCTCCTCGAATGCACATAATCAATGAGGCTCGCGCGGCTGCCCAAAGCCGGCACACCACCACACGTTCCACAATATCGACACCAACCTCCGACTGGTCCCACGTGTCGGGAAAGCGTGGGGTAGCCTGGTCGGCAGGCGTGCGCGGGCTGCTGAAAGCGGAAATGGGGTCCCGAAGCATCGAAAATAATGCCGGAGACTCTCGATAAGAGCGGGTAGGAGGCCACTCACCGTACTCCTCACCATGCTTCCACTGCTTAATTTCCGTCATACCCGCGCGGCTCCAGAGCTTCTGCGCTTCGACTGCCGAGTACTTGAGACTACGCTCAACTTGGATCCGTTCGTGTGGCCGAATCAGCTCGCCCAAAACCACAGTGTCACGTACAGGAGCATAAAACGCCTGATGACGTCCGCCCTCGTCGTCGTACACATACTCCCCGATTACTCTCCAGTCTCCCTCTTGGAAGGCCGCTTTGCCCAGGACATTATTCGCGTGTCGAAGGCCGTTGAGGATGAACCTGGCAGATATTTAGCATTTGTCCACAGAGCGCCCCACACCCCCTTCACTGCCATGTCCTTAACCGGGGCCACATACTCATGTGTAAGACCCTCTCTGTCTTTTTGACGGAAAAAGCTCGGCATTAGCAGGCATAGTTGATGTGGCTGGGCTGAGCTACGCAAAATTACACATACCATTGTACGCGTGACTAACAAAAAGTCAGCGAGGGTTACGAAGGTTGGCTAACAACGCGGGATAAGGAGTTACACATACTACACCCTCGCCGGGTTGTCACAGGCGTCCAGACCAATCAACATGGTGTCGCCCAGGCTGAGAACGTCTGAAAAGGCCTTGAGAAAGTCGGCTGCTTCATCGCGGTCAAAGTTGCCTAGGAGAAGTGCCGAGGTTAGGCCCGGCTTTGGTTGTAGTCGGGCACCAACTTACCAATGCTCGAGCCAAGGCTCAAGATGCATTTTTGCCTCGATGAGTTGCACGGTTTCCGGAGCCATTCTCTGCCGTCATCGTACGTTCCTAGAAGGCCATGGGCGCTGACGTGCTTGTATGGCGGGAGCTGGGCAAGGGTGCGCTCCAGCTCCTTTTCAGAGAGGTCGAGGGCGTAGTAGTCAACCTTCTTAGCTGCATCCTCAAAGGCCTGGAGCAGCAAGTTGACCTTTCTGAGATTCCTAAAAGAAAGTGAGCTTCAGTATGAGCCAGGCAATCCCTGGGGGGCAATTCTTACCCGCTTCCGAGCTCAACAATCATAGTTCCAGAAGGAATTAGGCCAACAATGGCGGTCGCCGACGTCTTGAGCACCTCGATTTCGTCATTGGTCAGATAGTACTCTTCCAAGTATGTAATCTGAAACATAATTAGCGTGCCGGCTCGCTGGGCGTGGCGTAGTGAGCGGCAGGGGGCGCCCTCACATCCTCGAAGAGCTGCAAGCCCCTCTCGTCATAGAGGAGCAGTGTGGGGAGCTCCCTTGGTCCATTCCTGGCTGAAAACATGTCGAGCACCTCAGCCCTCAGGTTGATCTCGACCTCGATACGGCGGATGTCGATGATATCGGGGCCCGCTTTCGAGGCCACGGTAAGCTTGGGCATTCCCGCGTCCTTGGCCGCCTTGAGGCTAAGGAATGTGCCGCCTAGCACGGCAGTTGCTTTGTCTGTGCTCGGCATCTTGGGTCTCTGGGGTTGTGGTGTAGGAAAGAGAATGCGGACGCTAGGGGAGATGACAATTGAAGACGGTGATCATGCTAGGGAGGTACCAGAGGGTTGGGAAGCCGGAATGGAGACACTTATATAGTAAGACGTGTCCCAATCCAGCGGGTGGTACCTGCAAAAGACAAAGAAAGACGAACTCAGACAGCGGGTTCACCAGGGACACCCTGTACTAGTGTCACCGTAAAACGTTAGGATGGAAAAAAAGTATATACCTTGGAAGTTCCAGATAAGTACCCGGGCAGTGAACAACTGGAAGGAAAGCCGGGGACTCATGACCAAGACTCATACGCGGAGCGCCCCGTGCTTGTCCACCAAGCCTAGGACTACTGCAGACGGACGGATGCACGCCAATTGGGGCACGGTTTTGGCAGAGAAAGCCGGCTGCTCTAGAAGGGTTCCCCTTGGATGACCGTCGAATGACAGCAGCGTTGAGGAGGCCCAGTAGCCTAGCCGTCCCCGTCCGAGACAGGCTTACCCCAGACATTCCACGACCTTGACACGGGGCGGAGAGGCACAGGCGTACTCTGCAGTACGCAACAGCGTTGCAGCCGCAGCCATGGAATGTCCGGGAGAGTTCCAAATCGTTTTGTCATGGAATGGTGCGCGCGCCGCCCCGGGCTGGGGCGAGAGTGGGAGTTGGAGATGCAAGGAACAAATCACGAGAAAGAATCGTCTTGCGGTAAGCTGTGAGCCCCACGCCCTGGCTAAACTGGCGTCGAGCTAGCGCACTTGGTGCAGCTGTCGTGTTCCTGACGCAGCGCCGGATTCCGCCCACACGGCAGGGGTGTGTGTGTGTGTGTCCGAGAGGAGTGTGCGTGTGGATTCGGACTCTGGGAGGTCGAAAACGGTGATGAGGAAATCCTTCCCTCGTCAGGACAGGACCGAAAACCCCAACTCGAGTTTGGGAAACAAGGACAAAATGGCTGAAAGCGAGAACAAGTCTCTTCCCTGTGGCGAGTCCGGCCCGTGCACTGTCCAGTGACCTCTGTTTGCAGTGGGGTGCCGTCTGGAAACAGCAAATCCCCGTCATCATGGCGTGGTTGCTGCGGCTCTTTGCTTCCCTCCTCGCCGAGACCACACCGAGCGACACGGAAGGAGCGTCGAAGCACGGCAGTTTCCCTCATCCTGCGAGCAAACATGAGTTTTCTGGAAAAAGAAAAGAAAAACGGGAGCACTGCCGGGCAGCAGCGGAAGCGGAAGCAGCTCAGCAAGCCACTGTAGTGCGTCCTGCACCTCGAGATGTCGGCGACGAAGGACCCCTCCATGTCCTCTTGTCTTGACTGCGACCACTGTGGCCACACTCCGCTGTCGCTCGCTTCATTCGCATCACACCCCTCCCGTCGCCCTCTTTTCTCAGGAATCGGAACACTCCGCGTTGCGCCGCCTTGATTGATGCTTTGGCTTCTCGAGCTGATGCAAGTTTGCTCGCCATGGCCGGTTGCTGACACCACGATTCGATCAAACAAGCAATTCCTTCGTCGGTTGAATGCAAACTGCAAACCCGCCACTCCCTGAGCCCAAAGAATCGCGCCACCAGTCCTACCAGAAGATGTAGTACACTATGCATGTGCCAATCAGATAGGGAGGTGGTCTGGCCGACTTCTTCATCATCACTCTTTCCCTTCCAAACTGATGGTAATGGGCTACGTCATCCTGAGAAGTGCAAGCCAATGGTGTAGCTACCCCTCACCTCGCGAATCGACACCCTCATGTTCATTACCCCTGAGGATGCCAGGACGACGAAATCCAGTACCCAGGGGGGGAGGGGGTTGTCATGTCAGGCCCCGACGACGCTAACAGCACCAGACAAACTGCGTTGCGCAGGTGAGAACTCGAGGATTGGTCGTCGGTTTGGTCACCCCACGCTTTTGGTAAGAAACCCCGGATCCGACTGTAGCGTAGGCTCCCAAAGTAGCACGTTGCAGCCAGTTCCCCGCCTGCTGGCCGATGCACAGCCGTGACAGCCAGCAAGGTGGGCCACACATGCACGCACATCGGAATTTTGCGGGGAAACTACCAGCACAGCATGTTTCTTCGGAGAGGTTCCAGCACTGCATGACGAGGGAGATCTTTTGCAGTCCTTCTAAGTCTTGCCCGGGTGAAGCTGGACCTGGCGAGCCTCCAAATCGTTGGAGCTGGAGTCGGGAATGGCTGGGCACACGGGGGAAATGGTTACAACGCGGATTCTCGGGGGCCACAGCTGTGATGTTACCAGCCGCCGAACCAGATTTCGCAAATTTACTCGCCATCAGCTGATCAGTTGACAGTAGCGAAAGCTGGACATCTAGCAACGTTTCCCCTAACGGACCCCTGGTTTAGACCGAGTTCCCGTGATCAGTGGATTGTCGGTGAGACAGCTCAGGTGTCTTTGGAGGAGAGGGTCTTCTGCTCAGGTGACTGCCACGGATCCGATGGTTTTTGAACCACGTCCGACGGAACGGCAGTCGACCATCCGGATCCTCACCGACCCCCGATCTGACTCCACAAAACCCCCGTGCTCGCTATGCCGAATGAGTATCTGACGCTGGCTAGGCGTCCCACACCCGTCATTGCCTGCCGGATCCGAGATGGCACCGCTGGGTTATTGACCCATCGATCGAGATTCACACCTTCTCGGTCCTAGTCCCAACAAATGGGCAAATCCGGGGTGCAGCTGCCGCGCTCAAACAAAAGGTGTCAGACCGGACTTGCATACATCCTGTCGAGTTTCTGCTACATGCGAAATTGAGTAGGCCATCGAGTATATCTGGGCCCAGCTTGATTTCCATCTTGTTACTTGGGAGTTGTAACGAGCTGAGAGGTTTGTCACATACGATGCTCTATACGGCACTCCCGTCTGGGATAATGCTTCTCGGAGTTCCTTACTACTGCTCGGCAGTTCGGCGTTCGGTTCTTCCGAGAGGAATGCCGGGCTTACTCACACCCCCTATGATGTAAAGTTGACCGTTGAATATACAGAGTGCCGAGGTTCAAATCAATAGTGAAGATTACAAATAATGTAGCCATGGTTTTCAATCTTTACATATCTGCTTGTATCTAACGTGTAACCACGCTAGGACAACATCGCGATGGCATCCCTTGGGTCAACAAAGACATACCGTGGAAACTGTCACTGCGGAGCCTTTATTTTTGAGGCCACCACAGAAGAGATCACGTCTGCCATCTGCTGTAACTGTAGCAGTTGCACCAAGAAAGCCTACCTTTGGCTATTCTTGACCGACGATGCCGTGCGGATTGTCAAGGACGAGGGAAAACTGACTGAGTACGTCTGTGGACCACACAAGTCAATTCATAAGGTAGCCGACCCCTCTTACAACTCTTCAGGGATATACCAGCTGATGTAAAGGGTAGTTCTGTAGCATCTGCGGTACCCCGGTTCTAGCGAGGAACACTGAATACCGTCCGGGGACCGCCATCAACGTAGGTGCCTCCCAGGGTCTTTCAGTAGCGTCATATGCCCCCCCGGTTTTCGCTTTGTACTAACAATAAACCTCAGGCGCGAGTCTTGCAAGGCCTCGACATATGGAGTCTCAAGACACCGGTGTGAGTCTTTGGGTTGCCCAGCATACCATACTCCTGCTGTTTCATATTTACCCAATGAGTAAACATAAAAAACGCATGAAATAGAATGTGCTAACACCCCCCTCAGCCACGACGGCGCAAAGATCAAACCCCAGTGGATTCCCCCATCGTATGAAGGCGCCGAGAAGAACATCTCGGACAGCGATGAAGTAATAAACGCCGTAACCACATACTACGGCAGCTGCCGATGCTGCGCCGTCCGCATCGCCGTCAAGCTTCCAGGCCCCCTTGATGAGTCATACAATGCGCCTGTCTTGGAATGTAACTGTAGCATCTGTCAACGTGTACGTCCGTTTTGGGGGGGTCTCCCTCTCTCACCTCCTACTATTGACGACGAGCTTGTCAACTCACACACAAAAACTCAGGGCGGCTACATCTGGATCTACCCCTCTGCGCCACAGCTTGCTGTGCAAGGCACGCAGAACCTGAGGGGTTATACATTCGGGAGCGGAGTTTGGAAGAAGATGTTTTGTCGTACTTGTGGGGTGCATTTGTTTACCGATTTAGCGGTTACGGAGGAGGAGTTTCAGAGCTTGTCTCCGGAGGTGAGGAAGGACAATGAGCAGAGGAAGAATGTGAGGCCGGTGAATGTGAGAGTCTTTAATGGGTTTGATCTGTTGGGGGTGAGGGCCATTAGGGTGGATGGATGGGGGACGTTGAAGCCGGAGTATGTGAATCCTTGAGGAGGACGGCATCAGCAGACAGCCTTTGCCGGACAGGTTTTGTGGATCTATGATATGGAGAGTTTCCCAGGCTTCAGGGAGGCATCCTTTTCAAGTCATCTATTCATGTCTCAGCCCATCTTGTGTGATCTAGAGTATTCTCAGAGTTTCATGACTGCTTCTCTTTGAGTCCACGCGTAACCAGTGCCATCTCTTGCCAGAATCAAAGCAGTGTAGATTTAAGCCGGTGCCCGTAGAGAATGAGATGTGTTCTGTTGCGATCTTCAATCTCAAAGTTCGATGCTCCATCAGTAACCTATACCAAGGCTATGCGTTTCTCACGGTTGTTAACGGCGTCACATTAGGTATCCGGGTCTCAGTCTACACCACCTCATCCTTCCACGGAATCGAGTCCTGCGCGCCCTTCCTCTCCACCGCCAGCTTCGCTGCCCTCTGTGATTTTCTCACTGCCTTCTCAATCTCAAACCCCTCCCGTACCGCCTCCAGCGCGTACTGTCCCACAAAAGTGTCTCCCGCGCCTGTCGTATCGACCACCTTTGCCTTCTCCGCCGGCACCAATCCCTTTCTCCCCTTGTCGTTTAAGAAATAAACGCCCCTCCCCCCAAGCGTGATCACTACGTTTTTCACCCCCTTGTTCACAAACCCTTCTGCCACCCTCTCACACCCTCCTTCCGTATCCAGGACCTCCACCTCCACTCCCCCCAACATTGCCGCCTCCGTTTCGTTCATCACCAAGTGCGCCAATCCCCCATACACATCCTCCGGTACCACGGCCGCCGGCGCCGGGTTAAACAGCACATCGACCCGGGCCTGTTTCGCCGCCCTTAACGCCGCGAGCACGGTATCCAGCCGAATCTCCAACTGCATGACCAACAGATCCGGCCTTTTCCCTCCTGCCTGCACCAAACAACCTCCTAGCCCTCCCTGACTCTCAACTATATCCCCCGGCACAAGCACATGATTCGCCTCGGGGCTCAACACAATCCGATTCTCCCCTGTCGGCTCATCCACCAAAATAATCGCAACTCCCGTCTTCATCCCGCTCATAGACCTCACCCCTGTCACATCAACCCCATGCCTCTCAAGATTCTGCCTTAGCGCTTCACCGTAAGAGTCAGAGCCTACGCAGCCAACCATGACCACCATCGCTGATGCCTCCGTATTGGTCTCTGACGGAGACGGTGACGATGCTGGGCGGGAAAGCTTTGCGCAGGCGACGGCTTGGTTTGCGCCCTTTCCGCCTGGGGAAACAGCGAAAGAGGTGGCGGTTAGCGTTTCTCCTGGGAGGGGATGGTGGGGGACGCGGGAGACGAGGTCCATGTTGAGGGAGCCGAGGATGAGGATGCGAGGGAGGTGTTTGTATTTCTCCATTTTTGTTGATGCTGGGGGGTTGGTGATATCTGTAGAGGAGAGATTTGTTGATTCGTTTGTTCCTTCTGGTGGAATCATTGACGGTTCAGGCAGTGGTGTGGTCAAGGTTGGTAAATATTTTGGTCAGGAGAGGTAAAAGTTGGTAGGTACCTTAGGCAGGTATTGTCAGAAATGCCCAGAGGGGCGCTGAAATACTCACTCAATTCCAGTGTGCCGATGCAGTATGGCCCCTCCCCTAGGTAGATAGAGTGGCTCGAGGGAACGTACCGAAAGTACCCGTACCCCTCACTCCACTGTCCTTGTGACCACAACCCAGCCCGCCCCCTCACCGACCTTTCCCACCGCAAGATCAATACTTGGCATATCGATATAATCATTTGTTTATACATCAACATACCCAGGAAATTCTCCCCGTATCCCAGCCGGGGGCTACGATATAGTAAGCAAAATAGCAACATAATCAGAAATCGCTCGCCATGCAAACCCGTGGTATCAGTCCAACGTCAATCCAAACCAAACAACGCCATTCATACCCAACCGGCCGAACCTGCTCTGTACCTTTTGGTACCTTTGGGTAGTCTTCCTGTTCCCAGATCCCACCCCAACGCCAGAAAACAGACTCCGCGCTAAATGAACCCTCGAGAGACCTCTACTCGTCCGTGTCTATCTTCTTCCGCTTGCTTGGCCGTCTTGGTGTCGCCTCCTCACCCTTTACCCAATGGTTCTTCTCAATCTGATGCTGCCGCAAGTTGTCGGGCCGGTTCCTATACTGGCTGGTGCAGCCAGGGAATGGGCACTTAAAAATCTTGGGTGGATCCGTGCTGTGCTGAAGCTTCTTGTGTTTGGCCATGCTTCCCTTGAACCACTGCGGGTCGCCTTTGGGACGATAATCGCAGAGATCGCACTTGGAATAAGCCTCTACCTTGTAGTCCTGTGGCTCCGACGACTCTTCCTTTGCCGTGTCTTGAGCCTGTTGCTCGGTACTCGATGGGATGCCCGCTGGGTTCACTGCAGGTGTTGCAAATATGGCTGAAACCTGTGATGGTTCGCTAGTGGACCCATCCATATTGAGCGTGAAGGGCATCATTGCATTGTCACCAGTTAGGCTGTCGAAAAACTCTTCAAGATCGTCGGGAATATCCAAAAGTGGCTCGCCCGTTGACTTATCAAATTCAGGTATCAACTTCTCAATCAATGAGATGCCAGCTTGATGGTAAATGTCACGCCTCGCCGTGCCGGCATCATGCTGACTGTAGATTTGGTCGCAGAGATCCCGGACTTCTGGTGTGTAGCTGTCAAAGAACCTCATCGTCGACATGCATTCCTGTAGCTGTCAGTCCTGACTGTACCAAAATGGAGATGTGGAGCACATACCTTCCCAGCAAAGAGCATCTCGATCTCCGCACGTCGAACACTGGATATCGTGCCATCATTTGCTCGCTGCCCAACTCCCATCAACTTATCCTTGAGGCGCCCAATATCGTGGAAGTCGGCATTGAGTATTGTTAACATGTAGTTCACCGTCGCGGCGAAAGCTCTGTTGACTGCTATTGGTGTGACCTCTTGGATATGCTTGGCGTAGAGTTCTGACGATTGGACTTCAAGAGACGAAGGAATCTGTCCCATAACCAATGAAATTTCCAGTTCTGCGTTCATGGGTCAGCCATACTCATTTGCAAATTCGATAGGTAGGCATACCGTCAAGGAAATCACGAGCGGTATTGAGCAGCGAGTCATGATGTCCATTTCCTGTTTCGCGGTCCTTGCCCTTCAAACTTGAAGAGCGACTAGGAGATTGGTGCGGCCCCTGGGCAAAGAAACGGCTAATTTCAACCTCGCCAACGTCTGGTGGTTGCCAAATGCAAAAGCAAAGGTCGGTATAGGCTTGCTGGTCGTTCGGGGGTAGGGAAGACGTGTAAGAGAGGGACTGAAGAAAAAACGGCTTTGACTTGCTCGATGCGCCCTTCTCGTGCACTGCTAATGAGAAGGCGTACATCAGATGAACAAAACAGAGAGTGTCCAAGGCAGAGGAGGGCTGGCCGCCGTTCAGAAGTGCGCGCAGTGTCCGGAGACCAGACGTTGCTATTGTCGTTATTGACAGTTGTTTCAACTGGTCCGCAAGGTGGTTCCCCTTCACATGTTGAATTTTTAGTGTTGATGAGACAAGATGCTCCTGCAGAGCATCCCACGCCGACCCGATGACGGATTTGGTTTCAGAGCAGCATACGTTGCTCTCCCCCACAGTCGCATCCTCGATATCGATCATGGGCGTGGAAACATCGGCAACAATGAGATCTGTTGCGTATATGGTATCGTTGGGTTGCGGGGCTCGGAAAGAGGCGAGGGGGTCCGCGGCCATGACTTCAGCCTTGCAGAGTGGGATATCTGCTGGAAGCTCATGCAGCGCGCTGAGAAACTGGTGCTCCAAGGCAGAATCGGCAAATGGGCCGAAACCCTCGATTGGAGATGTGAGGCTAGTGTTGACCCCCGACGGCATGGACCAAGCCCCGCTCCAGTTGGACGCAGGCGAGACTAGGGAGCTAACGTTGCTGCTTGTGCTGGCCGTGGTGTCCGTGCTTGCCGTTGACCGCACCGATGAACTTGGCGACAGGCCCTTGCTGCGGGAAACGACCGAAGGTGGTCGGGGCGCTGGCCGCGGAGTTATGTGGCGCCGAGCAGGAAGGCCGTGCGTGTTGACTTGGAGGGTCGGCTTGGGACCAGGATTACGTGCCCCGTACTCGTCGGGGTAGCCGAAGGGAAAGGGCGAATTCATCATCTGTGGAGGCTGCCACTGCGCAAATGGATCACTTGGCGGCATGGCGGAATCGAGCTCGGGGAGAGGCGGCGGCGGTAGGGGAACAAGAAGGGCTTGGGGGTTGATGGCGTCCACTCCTGCGGTGGTCGGGTAGTGGACGGCGCTCACCTCGGTCGAGTCGATTTCGCAGATCTCGGTTGACGACAGCTCTGTGACGTCGAGGGTGGGCGGGGGGATGCCTAGCGAATCGTAGCTCGGCGGCGGCAGAAGGAGACTGCTGTCGTTGATATCGGACCCCAAGAGCTGACCTTTCTTGGACTTGTGGCCGAGTGAGTGGAAGAAGTTCTTGGCCAGAGACAGCATCTTCTTCCTCTTGGAGGGATGGCCGAGGCAACGCTTGCACTTGAGGTCGTCAAAGCGTTCAACCCTCATGTGGTCATAGCAGAGATACTCGCCCGTGGCGAGGTAGGCACATACGGCGAGGTGCTTGAGCATCGACTCGTGGTCTGCGAACTGGCGAGTGCACTTGAGCAGCGGGCAGCGCAGTTTCTCCTCGGGCTTCATGCGCGGGTTGGAGTTGCGTTTGACAGCGGCCCAGACAATAAAGCGGTGGCGCGCGCAATCCTCCTGGAACGTCTCCTTGGTGCTGCACCGTGTTAGGGTTGAGAGGTTTTGGAAACAAGAGAAAGGAAAGACCGAAACATACACGCAGGACAATGGTTGTTGGGTAACAGCGAGAGAACTGGACCCATGGGCGGCCCCAGACTCTACTCCGTTGACGGACCCATCATCTGGAAAGGGCGACGGCGGCCTGAAATGCGTGGCGCCGGGCCCGTCCGAGTCGTCGTCTATCAGGGAGGCGAACATGGAAGCTTTTTTGGACTCCATCGTTCGTCGGCTTCGGGCGGTGGTGGATCACTGTGGAAGCGGAGCTCGCGCCGAAACGTATGGACGAGTACCGCACACGAAACGAGCAGGACGCGAGGAAGGGTGCGATCATCCGCCACCCATTTTTGTTATATTTCTGCCAATGCTGGTTCTGGGTCCCGGGGTTCGTAGACGGTGCCTTGAGGCCTGCGCGCGCTTCGAGAGACGGCACCTGTCCTAGGAAGCCTCCCGCACAGAAGGTCTTGAGCTGACCGGGGAGCGGAGCGGGAGTTGTTTAGGACTTGGGTAGGACTTGGTTCCTTTTGGGGCGGCAGGCATCATAAGGCTTGCCGAGGCGCGGGATTGGTTGCCTCCACAAACCTGGAAGCACAAAAGCTCGACGGTGCACTTCCCGTCACCGCTGTCTGAACTGTTTTCGCGATGCCTCAAGCCAGAAAATGAACACAAAAGCCCCCAGCAGATGTGCTGTCCCTCCGGTTATCGATCTGTTCCGCGCTGGCCGCCGATCGGAGGCAACGTGGTGCTGCGATGCTGGACCGGTGCCTTGGAAAGTTTGAAGTTCTCGATTCTCGATTCTGCCTTTGTTCTATGCATGCAGGATGGACCAATAGTAGAGCGCGGGGGCCAGCAACGAGGCAGATTTCCCGCCAACCGCGAGTTACTGCCTGAGCTGACGAGCTGATTGACGTACGCCACTAACAGCCCCACAGCGAAATGTCACGGGGGAGAGATAGGCCCAGACAGGGAATGGTTGCGCAGCTACAACGGGAACACGAGCCTCCACTTGAGGCGGCGTCAAGGGCATTGGTGGCTGGGGAGCGGATCCGGAATCCGATGAGAATGACACCATGTACAGGCACGGAAAACTAAAGTCCTGCATCGGAAACTTGGCGTGTCGCCGACACGCGAAGAAGCTGAAGACTTGAAATCTTGTCGGCGGGCGCTACAACATCCTCGTGTTGACGTGACGGGACTGGACTGACGGCCCCGGGACACCGGACGAGTCCGAATCAGATACCCCACTCATAGGGCTCGCCATCGCAGGGGTGTAAATGTCAGCGCCCACTCCCCACTCGACCATGAACTGAAGGGTCGCGAGCCACAAATCCCGTTCATCGATCGACATCTCCCGAGTCCCAACCTGTTGTTGATGCACTCACTCACGGGAGGTCTCCATTACAGATTTCTTTACCGAGCTCCTGTTCCCAGAGCCGATCTTGAGCTCCTCAAACCGCCGACTCACGCATGATCTGGCACTACTAAGAATCACGTGTCCAGGTTCACTTCAACGGACACCGTAAGTTGTTGGTGCCGGTCCTCCAGACGGATGTCCGTGTCAAAATGGAAAGACTGAATCAGTGCGATTCATAGTGGAGAATTCGGCACATACGAATATAATTCATTTCAATAGTCAGGACTCTTCCATTTGATGGCCGGACTGTACGGACTGCAGCTGACAACTTAGGTTGTTATCGCGCTGGGTCTCCCTGGCATGGCGAAGAAAGGCGCAGCTCTTTGTTAAATAGCGATTGCCGTAAATCTCTTCCGAAAAGATACAGAAATGGACTCTGACGAACATCCTGACGCAGGAGGTGGAAGCCATGTTTGAGGTTGAAGCCATTTTGGGCGATTGCGGGGCATTGACAGCGGCTGGTTTCTCTCAAACCCGCCCTCTCAGTGCGACTCAACTTGTCAGGGTTGTGAACTTTTCTCCGAGACGCAAGTCCAACCGAGCAGCAGCGGCTACTGTCAACGATGCGGCTGAGGATTTGCTGTCGTTTCGAATTTATCGATGCCCCTCCTCCACATTCCTGCGGCTGTTACTAAATCTCCAAATCTGTATCGGCGGGGAATCGCAAAGCAAGGCGGGCCGGGTCTCAGCTCCGAAAATGGCTGGGACAGATGAGGGGATCAATCTCATCAATCTAAGTTGAGGCGGGGGCGCCATCTCAGATCGCCAAATGGATGGTCGTGTGCCGCCCAAAGATCTGCTGGAAGCCCGTTCTGGAGGTTGGAAACGACATGTGAGCCCACAACTCAACAAGTGTGGTCGGCTATCTGCGAGGTCGAAACAGGCCAAACGACGCTACCACGACCCACGACCCCTTCCCTCCACCGTTACATCCTTTTGTTTTGCATACCTCGCCACCGGGGACCAGTGGATAATGCTCAACTTTGCTTCTCGTTGGGCCGCTTCGCGGCGCAACAAGTCAGGACGGTGAAGGGGCTCGTTCTGTGGTTGGATGATGCATGCACGTTCTGCAGTAGGACCCAGGGTTAGAGTCCCCTGATCAACATCCCATTGGCCTAACGGGCCCCCTTATCACTATCAAACACCATCTGCACTGTGCTGCTCCCAGCCTCTGGTCAGTCTGAGAGCGCCATGCTTGTCCGGGCCGTCAAACAACATGAATAAAGAGGCTGTATGGCCCTTGCCAGGTTGATGCAGCTCGTCTTTGAAATTTTCTGCTCTGTTGCACAATCCCACAGTTACAGATTTTCCTCTGTTGGGTTCTCTATTGGTTAGTAACTGCAGTCTGCATTTCTGCGAGTGCTGCCTGAGCATGTAAGTTCGACGCTTGACCCCGCGCATTTTCCGACTCCCCTCCTCCCCGCATGTGAAAAAAACCTTCCCAGCGAGTCGAGAACAATATCGGGCCTTGTCGATCTTCAGCCCAGACGATATGAGATAGCATGCACGCAATCTACTACAACGCAGTGCTAATATTTGGCTCTTGTTTGCTCTATCTAGGCGCACCGCTGCTGTTCGGTGTCGGCGCACACGACTCTCGCCTCCAGTTCTGAACCTGAATCACGCCACCAATCGTCCAAATGAAATGGACCTTTCCCCAGCAATGGGCGCCGTCCCGGAGCTGGATCTCAGCGCAAGCTGTCACCCGAGCACCATTGTAGACAGGATCAGTGCGGTGCCCGGACTGAGGCCGAGCGCTGGTGAGTTTGCGGATTTTTGTTATTTTCCGACCCACTTGGCACGAAGCCCGAGTCGCTGTATTCTGGCGATATGGGTGAAGATTTTTCTTGTTCTGTGACGGCTAACTCGAGATATTAGCATTCTTCACTTTCCTCCGGGCGAATCTCGTCCTGCCACACTCGGCTGTGTCATCCAATGTTTCGACCCCATACCTCGAACCTCATAGTGCAACCCTGTGCCCGCCCTCCCCCTCACCCCTCGCAGCCAACCCAACGCCATTGGCACCCCTCGACGATATCCCCCCACTAGCCCTCGACCTTCTCACAAGCGAAGACGACCGGCTCGACGCCCTCCAGCTCGTCGCCGATAGCGTTACCGAGCAGCGCCAACAAGCCGCCTTCACCCTCGCAAAGCACCCACTTATCCTTGGTAGCCTTTCCAGCCTCCTCGGAGGTGTCTACCAGTATGCCCGTCTCTGCAGTGCCGTCCCCACCGCCATATTCCTCGCTGCCGCCCTCATCGCCTCCTACCTCCTCGCCATCCACTTCGCCTCGGTCGGCTACCTCCGCGCTGCAGCTGCTCTTGGCCGGGGCTGGCTTGTCTCTGAGGACGGCGACGACGACATGATTCTTGCCGTGCGTTCCAAGCGCGACCGTTCCATTGTCGGCGCCCTCGTCCTGCGCCTCGAGGCCAGCGCCACTCCCCCGCCAAGCGGTAAGAAGAAGAGTCGCACTGCCAGTCTGCGCGGAGGGAAGGGTGTGATCCGCGCGTGGACGACCGCTGCTCAGTTCCGCGAGCGCGGCATTGGCGAGGAGTTGCTGCGGGAGGCGGTGCGGGCGACGAGGGACCGGTGCGGCAGGGATGCCGAGGTGGGATTTGCCAAGGAGCATGCTAATAGCGCGATGGTGCTGCCCGAGATGTTCAATAGTGTTTTTAGGCGCGGGGAGATGCGGGCGGCGAAGGCGTTGGGGGAGGCGGCGGGTGAGGTAGATAAGGAGAAACGGAAGCGTTGAGGCTCTAATGACCAGAACTGGAGAAACGAGGAGAGTGGGTACACACACGTAAAGAGAAATGCTAGTAGAGGGAATATGGGGCATCTCGAGTACGATCTTTATGACAGGATGGAATGGAACTATGGGATGGGAGCAAGACTTTGGAAAGCTCAGTTCGGAATTGGGGGACAGGTTGGAACAGTCCACACTGCTCATTTGGGAACGAACACTCGGACAAAGGTCTCACTGGTAACGACCTGGCGTTCACACACTCGTTCAATCATTAGTTGCTCAGGACATCGGCATCGGCGCCCCACGGCATAGGATACCACTTCGTATAGGACAGGACGGATCAAGGCTTGGGATTTGCATTTTTATGATACCACACACTCGTACCACATCGGACCAGATACCACATAGACGCTCGCTACACCGATAAATGAATGCAGCTGTAGTCTTATGCTGATGGTGGTCCTGGTCGACACTGCAAGGTCAAAGTGAGCCTGAAACGATTTTGTAGTGGTATGCGGTATGTAATGTACAGTTTGATCAGGGTAACGGGTCCATCACGGGGCTGTGTTGCGACACAGATGAGCTTGGGTAACTTGTGGCTCGCGTGGGGACAAGCCATTTGTTGGGGTTGAAACTGTAGTGATGCTGTCATAGGGCTGATATTCGAATCGCTCGCTTATACAGCCGTAGCAAGCAGAGGCAAGTGCGCAATAGATGGTTGATCAGAAACTAGATTTGAGTCTGTATTGCAACGCCATTCTTCTGGGTCTCGCGCATGCTTCCCATTTGCAGTTTTGCAGGCTAGGTCGGCCATCTGGCCGAAAGTTCGGGTGGAAGTTGCGTGATCTAAGTACAGGGCGCGCAGCTGAACAGCTCGAGAACGGCGTCACCCGTACACAACCAAGTGTGACTCATGGTCGATTTTGCTAAGCTCTGGTACTTAGTGTTGCCCACTAGGAGCTGGACAGGAATATCATACAACCCAGATAACCAGGAGTACGGCGCCTAAGACATAGCCCGGCATGGCCATTGCCAGCATCCGTCTGATCCCGGTTTGGGTGTCATGTAGCTCCAGCGACTTGGCTGGCTTGCTCTTCGGCATTATGACTATAAAGTAGGGTGCCTAGCAATACTCTGTAACTTCCGGACCCTCGCCACAAACGACTCATCCCTCTAACGGCGCATAGGTCAAGTCTCGGGGATGGCGCATCTCAACAACAACATAACCGTTCCGCAGGGCGTCTGGCCCTGCAGAGTATAAAGGCGCCAGATAGGATACACTATGCCCCCCGCTCTGATCGCCATCTACCGAGAACATATCGCTTACTCGCGGCATCGCGTCCGAGGTAACTAGCTCTCGTATCAGTGCCTCGCTGACTTGTGAGGCCAATGAATGAATACCCTGGTGTTGGAGATGTCGTCCATCCTATGGACGATAAATGTGACGAAACCGGATGGCGCAGTACAGCAATTTCTCCCAATCGCGAGGTCATGCAAAGGGTTCGCAGCTTGGCTGGTTGGCCATTCGCTCCTTCAACCCCTTTTGGCATAACGGGATATATCCAGCTCAGTTTCACTTTGTGAGCGCCTTGAAACTTGTCGTTGCTTATAGACCCCCATTGACCGAGGAGACTGCTGTTACTGTATCACATGTTAGAAGCCGCAGCAAAAGCCGAAGACCATCAAGTTATGCGCCTCCCTGAAATAACGAAGAGCCAACCCAGCCGTGGGCAATCTTTATTCACAACCCATGCACCCTTGCAAACCCTTCGAAGAGCAGACCCGACTAGACATGATGTCTCAAGATAGCTTCTCGCAGAGCTTCCATCGTTGAGATAGTCTGCGTTAAGAAACGCCACCAACGCCCCGTCCCGTGTACTTATCGTATAGACAGCTCAGTGATCCATGTCATGAGCTGCTGCAGAATCCTTCACACGTTTTCCTGGCTGGAAGGAGTCGGGATCAAAACCATAGATCGGTTTACCGATCCGGCGGAGTGCGAAAATTACCTGTCAGGAAAATTAGTATAACCTTTTGTCTTCTGAGATATGTGGAAACGCACATCGTTTACTGTAACTGTCTTGGCATTCCGATACTCTGTGTACGTGACACAGTCACGGAGGATCTTGTGAGTCGTTAGTTCTAGTGACCACGCAATATCTGAAGCTAAGGGGACCGGGACCTACAAGCTCAAGGCGGCTCTTCAAAGCCGCACGGATGTCGTCGTAGACACCGCCAGAAATCCGTTTTACTCCGCCACGACGGGCTAGGCGTCTGTCTCAGCGTCAGCATCGATAGGCTTCGTCTTGAATCATGCCGGACTAAGACATTCGAGTTCTCGCACCACATTTCAGAGCCGGAACGTCACTCATGTCCCAGCAGTCTGGGCCAGCTAAGCACAGGATGACATGAAATGAGGAACCAAAATACATAAAAATCGGGGAACTCACCGGATGGCAGGCTTCGCTGGACAAGATGAATCAAACACCAGGTCAGCGATCCATCCATCACACCTAACAAAGCAAGCCGGAACCTGGAGCCCAGGCCAATGGTACACTGTGCCGCGTGCCTCCAGCCGCTTCGACCGGGGCTATCGTCAGGGCGGAGGGAAATCTGGGATGAACTTACTGATTCCGCGAATCGTATCTTTGATGATCTTTCTGCGAGCACCCGAAACGTCAAATTAGCATTGTGCTCTTTGTGTGACGGATGGCGATTGTTGAGGATGAAACAGGCATGAGTTGGTGGGGCGAACTCCGAGCAACAATCACAAGGGCGCAACTTACCGGTGGCGCTTTCCGCCTAGAACCGTCTTGCCTGCAACGCCTGGTCGCTTTGGGCCACCACGGGTGGGAATGGTAGGAGGCATAGCGAGGTCGTGACTCGGTAACTGTTGTAACGCGGTGTGAGGTGTGAGAAACGCAACTGCACGACACACAACGCGCGCCAGTGTAGACCACTGCTGGTGAGGTAAAGGGAGTGGGGTTATAGTGGACTGCTCAGCGCGTTGCTGTGAAAGGGAAAGCGGGGCAGCGTTTAAGCGGCGAACTACCGAAAGGTAGTTGCGCGAAGAAGATTACCTTCGGAGCTGGTCTGCGAAAACGGCAGGGCGAAAACAAACAAAATATATCAGCGTTCAGGGAATAAGAGGGAACCTTGGGGCTTCAAGGTGCTAAATCTGCACCATTCTCCTATATTACTCCATAGAACGATGAAGGATTCCTGGAAATCAGAAAAGCAAGGTCAGGGACCAGCGCTGTGCTTTGCCCAAAGCAGCAATCTTGGGTCTGCTTAAAAATGGTGAACCTCTTGAGCTGAAATGCGTTGAACAGGAGAGTCCACCATTTCCGGCCGCCGAGAGGGGATTAAGCGTGCATCAAAGCAACATGTGGGCCAACCCCCCCCCCAGAGCAGAGTCAATTAGATTAATTAGGCCCCTCTGAGGCCGTATGTACTATGAGATCAATCCATCGTGCTCCTTAGGTATTCAACATGCTATCCCATCCCGGTATCTGCTCTATCCAGCTGCATCAGCAGCTGGTCAAACGAGCGACTGCCTACAGCCAACAACGCCTACCCTGGCCCCACGCTCTAGAACGAGATACCCAATCCGGTCATGCTCCCGAACTGAGAGTCGAATCGAACTTGGACATTTATGCAGAAATGAAAGTGGCCTCGCTAAACAACTCGCCTTCTTCGGTGATCTCAGTGTCTCCCACCTTGAGCTTGAGTGAAAGCTTTTTGGCGTGGGGCGCATACTGAAAGAATTTTGTTAGACAAGGCAGATAAGCAAGGACGTTTACTAACCTGATAAATGTACGGCTTGGTGCCGGCAGCCGCTTGCACAATGGTCTTGACGAAACCGGGCACCTCAGCCATGACATCTATCCTGTCCAACCTGTCTTCTAGGGCACCCCCGAGACTAGCTTGCACCGCTTTCCCATTCTTGGTCGATCCAGTCCACTCAAACTTGATCTTGGTCGGCTCGGGCCAGTCATTCAAATTATCACCCTTTGTCTCTAGGTGTGCCGCCGAGTTTGTGCTGCCGGCATAGATGATCTCTCCATCCTTGGCAATACCCCCGACGTTGACAATGGTAGACCCGTACGAAGGCGGAGTTGTGAACTGCATCATAATGGCTGAGTATGTTGGGCCTTGGAAGTTGCAGAAAGTCCACCGGGCTGCAGCATGATGGGGTTTCATACCCTGCAAAGCATGGACGAAGAAGGCCTTCCCGTTGAAGTCGATCGGGCCATCCTTGGTGGTGATGGTACCTTCAGCAACGCATCGCGGCCAAAAGACATGGCGCATTGAGCCCCACGGACTCTGCAGGTCGGTTCCGAACAGTGTCGTGCCTGTCTTGCCCACCTTGAAGCCCGGCGCAATTCTCTTGACGGTCAGGTTGACAACAGCTCTGTCGTCGTTCATCGACTTGATCGTGAACGTTGTCCCATCCTCCGACAGCTCGACCGCGCAATCATTGGCATAGAATGCCGTGTGGTCCTCGCTGAACTCGTGGTTATTGAGCTGCGTTGAGCACCAAAGGTGCTCCTTGGCCTTGTCAAAACTGAAAATCTTGGTGTTAAACTGACACGTCGTCCGGATGCCGCTGTCGCCAATGTCAGCACACCAGGTTGCGCGGTTTCAAGAAACTATCAACACCGGGCGACGAACACCACGTTACTATATATGATCTGAGCAAAGGCGAGGTGGCCGTCGTCCGACATGAAGTAGAAGCTCTGTGTCTCGACGCAGGTCGAGTCCATAGCCTGCCATTTTAAGTCGTCCCGAATGAGCTCCGTGTAAGGAGTCTCCTTAGTCTCCTGAGCGACCGATTTAATGGCCGAGGACCCGTAAATGGGTTCTTGAGTACCGGCGACGTTCGCCACCCTAGGCAACGAGAAATTTAGGCACATGTGCGGGCAAAGGTGACCAAGGTGGGGTCAGCAACTCGCTGCGATGCTTACTGCTGTTGTACCCATTTGAACATGGTCGAGGACGTGGAATCGGCCGTCACAGAGAGGGCGGGGAAAACGGTCTCGGAGGATTCGTCGGATTTCTCAAGGGAACACTGATCGATTCTGGAGGGGAAACTTCACCGCTGGCTGGTTCGAGGGCTTCCCTCTCCTAATAAAAGGGCCCCAAGGAGATGAGGGGTTAGCTTCTTGGTTGGTGGACAGGGCGGGCGTTTGCTGACTGGTGGACGTCACTGCACTGTGCCCAACACTGGCATGTTGTGCAGGGATGCTGACGCTTGCGGGTGGTGGCGGTCGCTAAACTCCGCAGGGATTGGTTTAAACTGTGGCTGGGCTTTGGGGCAACTTGAGCCGGGGCCTCCTCGTCAGCAGCTTGCACGCCGTCACGATTTTTTGCTCAAAGCTCGCGAGGGGACCACGACGACAACACCCCCCCGACACCAGCCAGCACCTGCCGTCTAACCCGAATCGAGAGCAGCGAGAAGGCGGTGATCAAGATGTCAAAAAAAGGCGCGGCCGGTGCCATGGAGTCTGTGGTCAAGCTCATTGTGGGTGCTGGCCAGGCGAGCCCGGGTCCCCCTGTTGGCCCAGCTCTGGGAAGTAAGGGCGTAAAGTCAATGGACTTCTGCAAAGTCAGCGATTCCCGAAGGCTCTTCGCAGATGTGCTCTGTGCTGACACGATACGGTTATCATAGGAGTTCAATGCGAGGACAGCACACTACATCACGGGCACTCCGATGCCCTGTCGAGTAACGGTTCGACCAGACAGAAGCTTCCATTTCGAAGTAAGGACGCCGCAGACATCATGGCTATTGCGAAACGCAGCAGACCTGCCTGAAGGAAAGAAGGGCCACAAGAAAGGAGCGAGTCGACCGGGCCACGAGATTGTTGGGACCGTCAGCCTCAAGCACATCTACGAGATCGCAAAGATCAAGCAAAGCGAGCTTCGGCTATCTGGGCTACCGTTGGAGGGGCTCTGTCGGAGTATTATTTTCCAGGCAAAGTCCATAGGAATCGACGTGATTCCTTGAACAACGGCAGGACGAACTGAGGCACGTGGGGTTTGTTGTTTGTGAACCTGGACACTGGGGAAATGGACGTCGGATGATTACCAAAGGCGAGCATCCGCTGTCCACGCCAGCGTCTGTATTATCACCGTATTGTAAGGCATTTTAGACTAATAGACGATAACGCTGTATTGGGTTCTTGGTGGTCTTGGGACTCCGATGGGCTTGACTGGACCTCGTTTACATCATCGGCTCGCCAATCACGAGTTGTCTGTGGGCTTTCAACGCAATTGCAGTGACAACCCGTGGCTGAGGGTGGTACAGGATCCGTGACTACAATGCCGGGCGTGTCGCACGGGAGGCTGTTTTCGGAGAGTTTAAGCTAGCGAAATATCAAAATGCGAGACCGCAGCCGAATAATAAAATCTCAAAAGTTGATTTTGTTTCTCTCTAACAGCTGAAAGTAAAAAGTTGGTCCTTCCATTGCGCCTCTTATCAGGCGGTGCAGTGCTATCCTGTGTGCGCCGAATCCATCCGGAATCCAAGCTTGCTCCGGCCCTAGGTTCGGAGACCACATGTCTCACCCGGGTAGTCTCCGCACCAAACGCATGGCTCTGTGAACCAGAAACTCGGCGCTGCAAAGCACATTCCAACCCGCAATTGAAACCCTCCCCCCCGTCGTTCCGTTTCCAGCGATCCGGAGCCTCTGTATCAATAACCGGCGCCGACTAGATCTTCAAGCCCCTGACTCTTTTCCAAACCGCCGTTGATTCCATATCGGCGTGGCAACAGCGGATGTGTCTTGGAGCTTGTTGCCCCTGCGAGTCAGTTGCTGTCGCAAAAAAAAAAAAGATCTGTCAATGCAGGACGCCTCAATTAGAAAGCAGTTGACTAAGGGTCTCCACACTTGCATACCGGGAATACGCGCCTGGTGTCACCCAAACGTTAATCTTTGAGGGGTCTGGCGCTTTCTCGTCGCCAGCCACCGGACAGGTTCTTGTCGGGTACCAACAACCTCCGTGCTGGAAGTGCACCTATTGATGTACCCCTCAGGTATCTTCACTGCCCCACCACACCGGTCAACGAGGGGTTACGGGCTTTCTCAAAGCCTTCTCGGCGTCATCTTTGGCCCGGACGCTTTCTCAAGTTCATATTTTTGACCTTGGATTTGGTTCCAACCTTTCGTTCCTGCGACAGTGCGCCATCCCCCCCACCGCCCTTCCCTCTCCTCGGCGCCTTTGCGAACCGTTTGGCCGGCAATTTTTCTGGCGATCAGTCTGCAAATATGGCCGCTGTTGTGCCCGAACCAGATCAGCAGCTCCCGCCCGCTGCGTTGGTCCAGCCAGGTGAGATTCGATTGCTTGCAGAACAAACGCGAACTTCCCCCTCCTTTCGGGACCCCCACGCATCGCTACGATATCTCTCTCGGCTCGCTCCTTGCCCAACGTCGACGAGGCCATCAGAAGGCGCATTCGCTGACTTTGACCCCTGACGTTCTAGACGCTCTCCAGCTCACGCCGACCGATTCGACCAACGACCAGCAATCCCAGCCACTGCCCGCGGTCCGCTTCAAGTCCACCATTGAGGAAATTGCGCTCGATGATGCCAGTGCAGGCCACTCACCTCATGTATCCCTCGGTAATCCTTGCGAGGTCACGCCCGAGCAGTTGCGGGATCTCTCCAAGAGACTCAAGGCTTGTCCCCTGCAGGAACGGCGCATGAACATCTTCAACTATGAAGCCTTTTCCCTGCCGCCTTCAAGGGTACGTAATACATGGACTGGGAGTACCCCGCGGTGCTGGAGCCGAGGATGTGTGTCTCCGTAGTGCGGTCCAATGGACACCCCGGATCGCTCGGAACCGTGCTAGCGTCTCTAGTCTTGGAAGTCGGCTTGTCGCTTCTGCAGTTTTGTTCGATTTTGCTAATCTGCTCCGGAACAAATCAGACCGCCTCCCACGATGAGGAATCGCGAGAACCAAGCCGTGAACCAACCCGGAGCTCTGCCGGACACCACTCGCCGCGAATCCCCCCCAGTCTAAAGAGTTCCGACATGCATACTCCGCCGCTCACGCCTGCAGGGACCGAATCCGTCGAGGGAGAGTTGCATCGGGAAGCTCCGGTTGCCCAGGACCGGCTCGGCCGTACCCCTGATATCATCACCCCCCAGGATTCCTCCTCCCTCGAGCCTCCGTCACCGGGTCGCCTCCGGCAGCCGGCAGCACGTCCACCCTCGTCATCTGGGCGACTGTCACCTCGGCCAGTTTCATCCGATGGAAAGGAGCATTTGCATGTGACAGCCGGGGACCACCGCAAGGGCCTCTTTACCGTTGGCCCCGGGAGTGGCTCCCCCACTGGTTCCGTGTCCGCCTCGCGCGAGTCTAGCCCCTCCAGAACGGCAACAGCTTCGCAGTTTTACACCCGCCAAGCGCCCCCACAGGGAGATGTCAACGATCCGTATGCCGCCAACCGGCGACAAGCACAGAAGGGAATCGACTCCCGCTTCATCTTCTCTAGGAAAAAGAAACCAGGATCGCCCAATTCTTCGTCCCTCAGCCTGCAGAAGGGCGGTGACAAAAATCAGAAGAAACGGGATGACGATGACAGCCCCGGGGTGCACAGCAGGACAAGCTCCATGGCCAACCTGACCAGATTCTTCAAAGTAGGACCGGGCAGCAAGGTAAAGCGGGCGGCATCACCTGCACCATCGGTGCGGTCCGGGAGAAAGACCCCGCCGGCGTCCAGGTCAGCACAGATACCTTTTGGCGACGATCACGGCCTATCATCTAAATACGGAAAGCTGGGCAAGGTCCTGGGCGCGGGCGCTGGTGGATCCGTACGTTTGATGCGGCGATCTGAGGATGGTGTTGTCTTCGCCGTCAAAGAATTTCGGCCCCGTCATTCGTACGAAACCGAGCGCGAATACGTGAAGAAGTTGACTGCTGAATATTGTATGGGGTCGTCACTGCATCACGGTAATGTCATTGAGACGCTTGACATCGTACAAGAGAAGGGCAAGTGGTACGAGGTAATGGAGTATGCTCCGTTTGACCTATTCGCCATCGTCATGACAGGCAAGATGTCCCGCGAGGAGGTCAGCTGCTGCTTCCTGCAGATCCTGAGCGGAGTTACATATCTGCACAGCATGGGTCTGGCCCACCGAGATCTTAAGCTTGATAATGTGGTCGTGAGCGAACATGGAATTATGAAGATTATCGACTTTGGTAGCGCCCATGTATTTAAGTATCCGTTCGAAAGCGGTACTGTTCTCGCCTCAGGTATGTTGCAGTCTATTCCAGTATTGTCACTACGAATAATATTGACGAGAACGAGGTATCGTTGGGTCCGATCCGTACCTCGCTCCCGAGGTTTACGATGAGCGGAAGTATGACCCCCAAGCAGTGGATATATGGTCACTCGCCATCATATACTGCTGTATGACTCTCCGGCGATTTCCCTGGAAGGTGCCACGTATGACGGATAGCTCTTTCAAGCTTTTCGCTGCTGAGCCGTCACCTGGTCATGACCCGAAGAAGCTGATGCTCCCACCCACGCTCCCACCCGCCGCCTCTACATCAGCTTTGACAGAGTTGCCCGCGCGCGACTTTGATCCCACCGTATTCCGAAATCAACAAATTGGCGGTGCTGCTAAAGCCGAGGAGCCAAAAGCTGAACAGCAATTAAAACCACCAGTCACAGATGGGGCTTCAGCTCCGGCGGCACCCGAGAAGAAGGAAGTTGTCCGTGGCCCATGGCGGATTTTGCGTCTGTTGCCCCGCGAGAGTCGTCATGTCATTGGCCGCATGCTCGAGATCGACCCAAAGAAGCGAGCCAAGATGGGCGAGATTCTCGATGACGTCTGGGTGGCCAACACCGTTATTTGCAGGCAAATGGACGGCGGAGTGGTAGTCAAAGCTGAAGATCACACCCACATTCTCGAGCCACCGTCATCAACTCCGACACCCGGCGGGGGAGGAGGACAGGGGAGTAAGTAGTATAGTATTCCACCTCGAATTCCGATCCGGTGTAAGAGTACGGGACGAGCAGGTTTACAGACGTGGGCGAGATGGTAGCGACGAGGGACGGGGGCGGATAGATAGCGCGAGGCGTTTGCTCTCTGGAAATATGTGTGCACTGGCGAGGCGAATCATGGACATTCTTATTTTGTTTTCTTCTCTCAGCATGATCCGTCTTGGGCTTTAGAGTATTTGGCACTTGGGTATAAGTTTATTGGCACAAACGGGGGTTGGGGGATAGCCCACTCTGATACTATACACACTTCTTTGTCTATGATGCATATGGATATTACACCAAAAGATAGGAGAGTCCAGGCCAGGAGAACTTAGAGAAGAGCATCTGCTTTATTTTCGCAGCGTACCCTCGCCGGAAAATCGACTAAGTATTCTGTCATTTATCATCGCCATCACGGATGTCTCATCGCATTTGTTAGACTGGTAATAACCCCTTTGTTCCTTGCATCTCATCATATGGGCATGCGGTGTGTGTCGCTTCATTCTGCTCCTTCAGGTCATCCAAAAATCCCACTCGTCATTGCATGAGGCAAATCGCCTGGGGGTATACACTTTTGTCTATTCTGAGCCGTTTCAGCTCAACCCAGGCCAACCAAGTAACCGTACCCCTCCGCCCAAAACCGTCATTCCATCATCCGATTCGTATCATATAATGGGCATCGCCGCCGTGGAGCCAGCGGTGATACCTGCCCGGTGACGAGGCCGTCGTCACCATAGAAAATTAGTATAGCCCGGGGAATCAAGGGTGTACCCGGTGAGAAAAAAAAAAAACCAAGCCGGAGAGTCGATCGCGGTCTCCGCCGTTCGTCCAAGTTCCACGGGCAAATCGCCCGGTCCCTAATCATACAATCGTAGCATGGCTTTCTCCATTGAAAAAAACACATTATCGCCTAGGCCCTGGAGGCCAACCCCTTATTCTCAAAGTCAGGGGGTGGCGGCGGGAGAAGGAGCGTTGAACAGAACAATAGGTCGAACGACCTCGGGTCCGTTTTCGAAAATGTGGCGCTGTCTTGTTGCGCCTTTACTTGGGCGTCTGGGGTTCGAGATTAGCTCTGATCGACGACGCACATGGAGTGAAGAGGACATGACTTACAGTCAAGATTGATGGCCTCAAAATACTCCCTGACGCGAGGATCGTCTTCCTCTGTGATCAGCTTCCCGTCGATCTCCCGGCAGGCCGTTCGGGGCAGGGCCTTGCGGATCTCTAGGAGCATGCGCAAGAGATCAGCGATACCGCGACCTTGCCTGGAAAAGCTGCTGGGATCTTTTGGAAGAGGCCAGTTCTTCCGTAGATCTTCAACTCTCTCCCACGCCGTAAAGATCCACGTAGATTTTTCAACGCAGTGGAGGAGGATCAGCGTGGCGAGGTAGGTTGCGAAGTCAACCCGGACCTTGCTATCCTGCAGGATCCGTTGCATTGCCAAAAGCAATGTCTTGCTGGTCGCGCCGGCCTTTCTTTCCACTGCTGCGGCTATTTGAAGTCGAATCGTCGCATAAGCGGCCTCGTCGTCCTTCTCAGATATGTATGCATCTTGCGGACCATCACCACCCATATCGATGCGGGCGTGCCATTGGTTATCGCGGTCCATCATCTCAACGTATCCCCACAAATCGAGGACTTTTCTCAGCAACTCGTCATTCGTCTCGTCTGCAAACCGAACAGCCCATTTCAATGTGGTCTGGACGAAATGGCTGGCTTCGCGCTGAATAAACTCGGGGAGGATCTCGCGCAAATAAACCTCCACCTTTGCTGGTAGATCCTGCTTCTCGCCGTCGAGCATCCTGATCGGATGCTGCTCGAGGTCAGTGTACAGTGCCGGCGAATGACTCCCAGCCTCGGCGTTCAAAATATTGTCGAACTGCAGCACCTGAAGTGACATGCGTGTCGGCACTTCGGGGAGATGATATAGCTCAACCGATATGCCGTGATTAGCGAGGGGCCCAGCTTGCTTGAGGTTATTTACGTGTGTTTGGGCAAGAACGATCTGGACTGATGCCGTGTATAAGTCCAATTGATCTGTCAACTTAGTTCGACAACAGGCGTGCTTCCAAATTCTCGGCGAAAGGACCTTTTTGCACGTGTCGCAGGTTTCGCCCATCGAGCATGTCTTCCTCAGCACCCTGCAGCGAATACAAGCCCCAATCTTGCGAACATCCTTGACTTGCTCTCGGCGCTCTGGGGTAAAGCGCTGACGAGAGTGACGTGACTTAGCCCCGTTGGCTTCGAGACGGAAGTTGCCCCTCCCCATGCGTGGCGGGCCCTGCATCGAGTCGCTGACTTGTGACGGTTGGAACGCATCAGTAATGTATGTAATCTCCCCCCAAGGCTGGCCGGCGCTGGTTGTCTGGACTGAAGGCGGGTCGACCGGGCTTTGTGAGCTGCTTTCCACGGCAGCAGCAACGGCAACAGCAGGACTGACAGCCGCTGTAGCAGCCTCCGCAGCTGCGGCAGCTTCTGCCCCAAGTAGCTGAGGATCAAGTAGAGCGGGGTGTAAACGAGCTGTCGCAGCAGCAGCGACCGTTAAGTTTGCGTCGTCTAGAACGTTGGCCCGAAGGGCTTCTTGTAGACGTTGCTCAGCTCGTTGGATGAGTGTAGCCTCGTCGGTCGGATCGGGCTCGGCTAGTTGTTAATGTAGAGGTTAGCCGGAATTCAATAAAGATCGAAAAAAACCTACCTTTAGTCCCTTGAGCAGCACTTTCATTGCCAGAATCTTCAACCCCACGTCCAGCGACCAAAGGAGCAGAGACTCCACTTGCAGAAGCACCCAGCCCAATCGATGGGGGGTTTTGGTTCGGAGTGACGCGCTCGTTGTTAGTCTCATGCTGAGTGAACTGGCGCGAAACTTCAGCTAGCACGCCAAGGGCCGACCACGGCCCTTCCGTTTGTTGTGACTGTGTCTGTTCGGTGTCACGTTGTAACGCCATGAGATCGGAGGGTGCGCTCGTGACCTGGTTTGACGTCTGGCCATTGGGGTGAACCTGATGGATCCGCTGTGATGCCGTCGACATACCCGACAATGTCAAGAGGGCATCCATTCGGTCGGGCTCGGATATCCCAGGGCATTTTTTAGTGAGGTGACTTGTGAGGGTATCGAGACGTCCTCTTGGGAAGTGTTCACCACATCTGTGATCAGTCAGTCTTCGTGAAGCCAAGTGGAAATATGCGATTATAGTCGGCGCCGAGAACTTAAACAGGAAGAAAATGAAGAGAAGCGACGAGTGAAGGGGGGCGCGCAGTTGTGAAACAGGGAATTATCTTTCTTACCTAGCGCGGGGAACAGGGCAATTGGGGAGAATGAGGGCGGCTTACTTTTTGCAGGTGTGCGGGTAGCGATTGCTCTGATCCTGGAGCTTTGGTCCCCTCTCAAAGTATTGGAGGATCAAAGGATTTGGTCTTCGTCCCATCTCAATCGATTGTGGAGTGTGATCTCGATGTTGTAGCTCGGCGAAGCTCAGCAGTAATATGTGGAGGGGTTCTGCGCTGAGAGCGAAAATACTGCCGGCTTAAAAAATGTTGGCGGTCAGGAAGAGGTTTGGCGGTGCCTTGCCGAGGCCCTGCAAGGTTCCTCGAGTGCGGGACCACACGATTGGTCACATGACAACGTAAAATAAAAGTGGGTCTACCCAGGGTAAGGGTTATATATGGGGTATTACCTTGTACGTAATAGCAAGAATTGTCCCTTGGTAACCTAAATTTCGGGATAAGTACGTGACAAGACCACCTTGGTTCTCTATGTTTTAACTTGTCTCGCCTGCCCGACCTATTTCAGCCAAGGATTTCGTTTTCAGCGACCTCGGAAACGGAAATGGGCCCACCGTGAAATTCCAAAATTCATTTTTTCATTTCGGGACCCTAGTGGTACACACCTCCGCAGGGGTTCCAATTATTAGCTTGGTATAGCCAAGCTGCTAGTTAAGTCCTACAGTTTACCAAGAGGTTTCAGGCATATATACAAGGGTAGTTTTTTGTCCAGATTTTCCCTGCCACTTTCGCCCAACCTGCTAGAAGATCAACACTGGTAATACTTCCAGCGCACTCAGTCACTAAACTTCAGAAGGCAATTCCCTTACTTAAGCCCCGAACCCCCCCTGGCTATTTCATTAAGCTAATAATTAAGATCCCTGCGGAGGTGTACTCCGTACATTCATAGTGCAAACGAAATTTCACAAATACAAAGTAGTGTACAAGAGACGGTAATGACCATCCACGCATAGCTATATCCAGGCATACCAAAAATAACCCCCCAGCACAGTAGTTGAAGATTGAGTACGTACTACGTAACTGCAAAGATGACTTTGCTTCGCTTCCACGAAATGGGTGAACCCCCAACGGCAACCACGCACTCCATTGCAGCACCCTGCAAAGTTGCTGGCAATAGCGGCAGTGCCATAACTCAGGCCAACGGCGGAACCTCCCATCATCTTTTTGATGCCCTGGACAAGATTCATGCCCTATCGCCATATTTTCCTTCCAACAGGACCACGTCAATGTGCTCCTCGCCCCCGTCTCGGTTCCCCGAGATGTTGCCAAAGGTCTTGGGCATCTCCCCGAACCGGTTTGAGTCCTGCTTGAGCTCCCCGACGAAGTTCTCGTCACTGACACTGAGGGAGGCCTCGCCTGAGGATGCTACGCGATATGTCATTCCACCAGCCTCACTTCTACATTACATTCTCTTTTATTAGCGCAGTAGATCGAGAGTAAACCTTTACTTTTAAGGTCTAGCGTAAAAGATAGCACACTGCTTAAGGAGATTATGAAGTTTCTTGTCAACAGCGCCGATGGACATTATCTAGACGCCTTCCAGATCCTCGACATTTTGTTTAGACAGAGCAGACTCAAAACGATGCTTGGTTCCCCTTCGAAACAAATCAAAGATTTGACCGAGACGCGGAAATAACCTGCCCGGCCAAAGCAAGCAAGTGGTAATTTGCTCGTAATACTGCGCCGTCGCTGGCGGTCAGTCCCACTAACGTCCATGGCTGCTTCCAGGCTGACATTTGCTAGAGGCAGAGAAACTCGGGTACAAACGCTGAATAAAGAGTACAGCGCCCAGTGATACAGCCATGGCCAGCAATGAGGTTGTTCTCCACCTTTTGGTGAAGCCGAAAAAGAGCCTGGGTTTGGCCCGACGCGTTGGGTCGCTCAACAATATTTCATGCCTCCAGAGGAGGGAACCGTCAGGTAACGGAGTCTCACTGTTGTTGAAATCTGGGTGCTTGCTATTCTACGTCTAAGTGGCGAGTCTCCCCCTAGTCTCCGAATTGATTCTCCGTACGCCTTTTTTTTCTTTCTTTTTTCTTCTTCTGTGAGAATGCGCTGCTACATAATCTTGAATTGCGGGAGGCTTGCATGCAAAGATTACACGCAAACCACCGTGAAGGAAGGAAAATACGAACTCGTACCCGGAGATGACGGAATGTCTTGATGATGCGTGCACCCGAAAACTGTCAGTGCCAAGAGACGTCTGTAGCAAATCAGGGTCGTTCAGTTAGGTACTCCGTAGTGTCCGTTTCGATGACCGTACAAGCTTTTTCCCTAGCCGGGCCTTCGCAGTTTAGCGTCCAGGGGCGTTCTTCCAATTTTAAACGTCGGGCTTGGACATCCTTGATTCCTTTGGGAGCCATCATCGTCATCCCGGCTTTCCGGTTTCCCACCTGGGTCCTTCGGAACCCACACGTTCCTGACGAACAGCCCGCTGCGGTTCCTGCGATTTTGCGATGACCTGACAATCTAGCGCAACGCGATAGTAGGGTTCGCAGCGCATTTAACCTGCATTCTCTCCAAGCTGGGAATGCGAATGCGGCTGCCCATTCTCGGCTACGCAGTCTGTTTGATGCGCCCGACCCTTCTCCCGCTGCCGGATCCCGAATGCACGACCCCCGGTCACGCGAGTAATTGCTGTTGTGCTGCAGGATAAAAACGATGCTGCTCCTACACCAGGCCGGGAGCCTCAAGATCGGTGAGGTTGTCCGATACACGGTCACGTACACACCCTCTGCCGATCGCATCCTGCCCTCGCCCGAGTTTCTCCTGCTGCGAATAAAAAATACCTGTGCCATCGCACTTCGCGCAGCTTTCGTACACGGGCCCTACAACTTGTCGGTAGCTGCGTACCCCTCCAACTTCAGCCCGAATGAGAAGTTCGAGAACCCGCGTCGATATGGCGTCCCCGAGTTCGAGCCCATGCTCAAGCCTGGAGGTGCCTGGAACTGCCATCTCATTGTCCCGGACACGATTCGCCAGACCGCAGGCGAGGGGAGCAGCAAGCATGGGCACTTTGGCAAAAGCCCAGAGCATAGCGAGGAGAGCGTCACATGGATAATCGAGGTCGCATCACAGGTCATATTTTCCACGTCAGCCGCCGTGCACTACGAGGTGTTGCTTGCGCGCGACGAGAAATCGCTGAATCTAGGATCGGTGGTGCCCATCATCGGGAGCCAGGCGCAAGTGCCTCAACCAGGCAAGGTTAGCGACTTCCAACAGGCTCTCCGTGAGCCCAAGGACCATGGCGAGCCACCCAAGGGGGTCTTTACAAGAGCTATACGGTTGAATGTGGAGGATATTGCTGCGCTGTGGAATACACCGCAGCTTCCGGAATGGGACGACCCGACTCGTCTCCAAGCACAGGCTCAGAGCCCTGGCGCTTCTGCAGAGCCAGGTCCGACTGCTGGAACCTCCGCCGAGCCGAGACCACCAAAGAAGCAGAAGAAGATACATTTAGTCGTGTTGACCCATGGACTGCACAGCAACCTAGGCGCTGACATGCTCTTTATGAAAGAGAGCATCGACGCAGGTGTCAGAAAGGCAAAGGCTGACGCAAGGACCCGGAGAGCAAAGGAAAGGGAAGCGAAAAGGAATGAAGCTGGATCTGGCGATGAAACCGAGAGGCCGGAAAACGATGCGACGGTTGTGGACGTAGAGGAAGACCCCGACGACGATGAGGACGTGATTGTGCGTGGTTTCTCGGGAAATGCGACAAAAACCGAGCGAGGTATTAAGTATCTCGGAAAACGGCTAGCGAACTTCATTTTGTCCATGACCTTCCCAGACCAGCCATGTCTACCGATTGGGAATGTTGCGGCAGATGCGTTGTATAAACCTACCAGGCTGGGTGCGCAAAAACTGGACATTGATGAGAAAAGGGTTCATAAAAGAAGCACGGTTCTCCAAGCACCGCCAGCGGAGTCTATGAGACCGTACAAGATCACCAAGATCAGTTTCATCGCCCATTCTCTCGGTGGTCTCGTCCAAACGTACGCCATCGCCTATGTCCAAAAGCATTCGCCACAATTCTTCGATCTAATCGAACCGATCAACTTCATAACTATGGCATCGCCCTTGCTTGGCCTTAACCACGAGAACCCCCTCTACGTCAAGTTCGCCTTGGATTTCGGTCTCGTAGGAAGGACAGGCCAAGATCTGGGGCTCACCTGGCGAGCGCCCACGATCGCGCGCAGCGGATGGGGCGCTATTGTTAGTAACCTCGGCGAAAATGCACATAGAAGGGTATATGGGGAGACACAGCCAGAGTCGAAGCCACTCCTCCGAATTCTACCGACCGGTCCCGCACACAAGGCACTCAAGAAATTTCGAAACAGGACCGTGTACTCAAACGTGGTCAACGACGGGATCGTCCCCCTGAGGACAAGCTGCCTCCTGTTTCTGGACTGGCAAGGGTTGGGGAGGGTGGAAAAGGCTCGTAGGGAGGCAGGTCTCGTAGAGACGGTTGTGGGCTTTGGGTGGGCAGAGTTGACTGGAGCAAACATGACATCTCCCAGAATTGGGCCTTGGCTGCCAGAGGACAACCAGGACAAGGATGACTCGGACGATTCAGGCAAGCTGACGCCTTCGGGCGTCCATGGTTCACATGAAGTTCCCCAGCCCCCCCGTAATGCCACCCTGGAGGACGATCGGCAAAGCCTCAGGTCGGTTACGAGTCCGTATCTCGAGAGTGGTACGACCGATGTGCAAGGACTGCGGACATCGAGCACCGCAGGTACCCGCTTCAGTGGCTTCTTTAGCTTTTTCCGGAGCGAAGGCTGGCAAACGCCGCCGCCGCCAACGCAAAAACAGCTACAGATCATCCAACGGAGCCAGACAGTCAAGAGTAACAGCTCTTCAGAACCTGACTCAGCCATGTCGTCCAAATCCAGGGTGACTTCTGGCAACGAGCTTGACGATCCCGAAGGTGTATCGGCGCCGCCGAGGACGACTTTTTTCGAGTCGGCTGGCGACTTGCTGAATCCCAAGCTTCCATCCATTGAATACCTTATCGACCCATCCAAACGGCCGCGGACTATCTTCCACGACCGGGTATACCACCCCTCAGACATCCCCCCGCCCCCCATGAAGAAGCGGGCCCAGAGCTCCTCGCTGAGTATGCGGAAGAAACCCTCACATCGCGCAGACTCTTCTTCAACTCAAAGGTCGGGCGGTTGTCCGTCCTCACCCTCGCAAACCGTGAGCTCGCCGCCCTTAGACCCAACAATATCTCTACGGGGAGACAGCGATTTATCTCCGCACAGTGTGGCTCAGGACGATGAAGAAGTTGTTGACGGCTCCCAGATGAGGGTCGAAGAGAAAATCGCTCGAGCCTACCATCGTGAGCTGTCGTGGCGGAAGGTCTTGGTTAAGCTCGAGCCCGATGCCCACAACAACATCATTGTGCGCCGCATGTTTGCAAACGCCTTTGGATGGCCAGTGGTTAATCACCTCGTGGAGGCACATTTCAGCGACACAGCAGTGGCGAGGATGCGGGATGAGGACGAGTCAGGTCTGGAACGCGCGAAGAATCCGAGTAGGCCACCTGACGCCCATGGCAGGGAGACACATAAGGCGTCGCCTGGCGCTCTAGGTGGAAGAGAAGCAGGGGGCAATAGTTTTCAGGATTTCAGTACCCGAAACACTTCCTGCGAGGCCTGTGAAGCCTTGGACGAAGTCCGCGACCTCCCCGACGTATCTTCTCGTGGACCATCCTCCGATAACCCGCTTGGTGTTTTCCAGTCTCAGTCTTTAACACGCAGGCCTTCGCGGCCACAAGTCGACCGTGCCGACTCCATGACTTGGAGCGAGAGAGATTGGGCTGATAGCGGGGATGATAGCAATGATGATGCTGCTAGCGACACAAGTAGACGGGGCCCCGACAGCAAGCGGATTTCCTTAGATAAAGGGAAGGGGACTGAGAAGTGGAACTGGACAGAGAAGATTGTCGGGAAAGGAGCGAGTCGTCATTCACAGTCGCCTAAGACCCCGACTGCTCCAGCTGGCCCCGAGGCGAAGGAGGAAGCCTCACAGCCTACCGATGAGGGTAGAGAGGACACCCCGAATGCCTAGTGTAGCTTGTGCGGGTGCACACGACGGGCCAGGGCATATACACGATAGGATACATATCATTAGCATCAGCATAGGATACCACTAGCAGGCTTAATTCACTCAGCATCTTCAAGTCAATCGTTTGCCCATGTAGTACAAGATGTAGTACAAGATGGTGGAGTTCTAAAATGATAAACTCCCAGCTGGACTTGAGGTGCAGCTGGGCAGCATGAAGGGATTATCGAAAAGACCAAGCGTCATTTCAACAAGGGCATTCTCTTTGTAACCAACCAGACGGGTGCTATATTTCGGAGGGATCGCTTCTGAGATTGAGGCTTTTGCTTGTTAATCCGAGCCTGGGGGCCAGACCTGAGGCCTGAATACCTAGTATATTTACTCAGTTCGCTGACACCTCTCCGAAGACTTTGTAGTTCTTTGCCTAATTACCAGGGTGGTACTTCTGGCGATGATGGCGATCCTGCCCAATTGAGCTTGCGACGGAACATCAGCTTGACGAGTCCCGCCGCCCCTGCCCCCCTCCCCCAAAAGATGGATTGTGGCTTTGTGCTGGCCAAGATGGCGCATCATGCCTATCATCTTAAGTACTATTACCGCAGCAGTTCTCAACGGCCTCTCAGCACTAACTCCTGTCTCGGAGGTAATATCTTGGGACCAAGGGCGTGTGGCTCAGTTGGTAGAGCGTTCGCTTAGCATACTTCAGTATGCGAAAGGTCCTGGGTTCGATTCCCAGCTCGTCCACAACCTTTTTGCAGCAGTTCTTTTAATTACCCGTCAAATTCTGGATGTGCCGCCGCGGTACGGAGTAGCATATCGTGACAATCTGGGTTGTGAGGTACTTTTTTTTT
>Ga0247765_1000274_pt1 | contig 41234 bp, 44 predicted proteins | sample UWRJL106311C6_FD_179949 | JGI IMG/M metagenome (GOLD analysis project Ga0247765, IMG submission 179949) | Plant litter microbial communities from Arlington Agricultural Research Station in Wisconsin, United States - UWRJ-L106-311C-6 | ecosystem: Environmental > Terrestrial > Plant litter >... | reverse complement strand
TTTTTTTTTGCTTGGCTATGCGTGGCCATGGTGAACCTTGTCCCTACTGTCGACACCACCGTCATTGCCGCCTCTCGATGGCTGGGAAGCGGTGACGTTGCTGTGGATGCCAGCCATGAGTTCTCGTGATCAAGGACCAGAGCCAATGGCAGGGTGGCTGTGGAATTTTCGGCGGTTTCCGGGTCATCACCACGTTATAGACCCGGAACTAAGTCGAGACGGACAGCAAGTCGTCCTCCACTACCAAACTTCTCACTCGTCTCTAAGAACATGTCCCCGGAGGAGCATGAATAACCGTGAAATGTCGGTTCGGCATCTGACACTTGGTGTCGCGAGTCTCAGCCGTGCCACCCTGTCACCACCATGGATAAGGATAGGGTATGCTTAAGCAAAAGGGGTACTCGGGGAGGTCCCAGTGCCGGTCATGTTCCAGGGTTCTAAGGCTTCGCATGCAGCCCTTTCTCGTCTTTGTTAGATTCCGTGACACCTGGGGTACAGAATGATATATAGAAGACGTTGGAAGTAATATATTTATAAATTCTAGCTACTCACGAGGTGCGAGATATCCCTACCAGACGGAGTCCTTTCGCCTCCATGCCGCTCATGTTGGTTTGTTGGACGAACAAACGATGGTTCCGCTTTTTTTCCATCAACTTGGTAGTTTTTTTTTTTTTTAAATATACTTAGTCAAGATTTAGGGTTTGCCCCAAGCCCTAGGTTGGCACACGGGGAAGGATTTGATCGTGCGCTGCCGAAATTAATGGTCAAGGGGCGTTGGGTGGCTCAGGGTGGCGGTCCTCATGCCGCGTCACTCAGCTTAATCACCATTGGCGGTGGGCACATTGTTCTATTTTTTATTTATTTTATTATTAATTTTTTTTGGTGTTGGGGGGGAGAGGTAGGGTAGTCCAGGTGTACAAACCACGAGGTCAGGTTCATTGAATGGACAGGAATTTACGCCTGGGAGCTAGCTTCATCGAAGGAGGGAGCTTTATATCTCTCAGGTACGGTTGTAAAGGGAAAAGAATCTGACTTCAGCTCTATGATTGTCTTTTGGTGACAAGTAGACCCAGGGTATGAATATTGTTCAGTTGAATCTTGCTCCGTAATGCTTCATCAGCCCCCACCACCCGCGCCGGCACCCTCTGGGTCTAATCAGACTTCAGGTCTCTCGGCCCCTATCACCTTTTCACATCATCTCCGTCATACTTCCACACTTTCCCTCCCCTGCAAAACGTCTGGCAATTTCTTCCTATCCGGAAACCGCATCCCCGTCTTGGCCTCGGGGCTCATTAATACTTCCTTGGAATAGTACTCTGCCCAGAGTTGTGCGTCAACCAGATATGGATTTCTCGTCAAAAAGTACGCAAACTCATCCCCCGTTGCCTTTCCCCGGTCGTTGTCTGCGTTTGCTGTTACTAACGTGTCCGCTGTCGCGTTTGGGTCCAATCCCCCTGCCATCAGAGTATGGGATTGTCGTTCTCGAAATGTGGCCATACGCGTAATGCCCAGGTGGACCATCTGGATCCAAAAGTACGTCATGGTCAGATGGAACGACTTGCCTCCGGTAACCTTACCGCTATGTTCAATGTAGTCTTTGAACCCGGTCAAGATTTTGTCCTTGCCTGCAGTGGACATCAGTATGAGTCAATTCTTAGGTGAAATTGAGGGGACTGGAACTTACCCACTCTCCTTCCATGCTTGAGGAGCAGAATGTAGGCCAGGCGCAGGTGCGTATAGTGGTCCCAGCTGGGGAGATCATGTGCGTAAAATTGCTGAAGGAGTTCTTCTCCGGTGGCCAGGTCAGCTTCTGCTCTGGCAAGCCAGGTTTCCAGCTTGGCGGATAACGCCGCAGGAGAGCGCATATCAGCGAGTAGGTCTTGTGCTGTCTCTAAAGTGTGCGGCTTTGCGTTTTTGGTTGTCTCGTCTTCCGCGGAGATGGCCTCGCCGAGCCAGGAAAATGCTTCTGCCAAACCACTGGATGTAGAATGACAATCTATTTGGAAACTCGTCTCAAAGAACGCAAAACGTCTGCCTTTAAGAAGCTCCTCGAACACAATACGGATTGTTTCCGTGGTTTTTCCGTTTGAGAAGAGATCGATCTTGTTAGCGAGCCTAATGCAGACAAAGCCATCAGTTCTGGCTTCACCAAAGCGAAGAAATCTCAACGATGAAGAGGCAAAGCTTTGGCGATGAAAGGAGCATGTCCGACAGAGACGGGTTTGAACCTACACCACAATCGGCATCGAGACGGCAAAGTTCTCCTCCTTCCCACCCGTCCCGTGAAGCAACACGGAAAGCTCTTCCATGCTATCCCCCAAACGATCCACGTCATTTGCATCCACCACCCAAATCATCGCAGACACCATCTCATCCATCATAACATGTCGCACAAGCGGATAGATCTTGCTACACCCACCAGCATCTGCAGTTCGCGCTGTGAAGCGGAGCTTCTTCCCGGTGCTAGTCGACGGCGAAGCTTGAATAATTGCTGTTTCGATACTAAATCCAATGGTGGGGATGGTTTCGACAACTTTGGAACACGCAAGCTTGTACAAAAGGGTAGTCTTCCCTGCGGCGTCAAGTCCCATGATGGATATATTGAGAAGTGCCTCGCAGGGGAAGAAACGGGTGAGGATGCTCTTCATTTTGGGGGCGGGCGGTCCGACGAGGTGTTTAGAGGACGGGGTTCGTTAAAGAAAGAGCAGACGTTGAGCAGAGCGTTGAGAAGATGCCGAGCAGATGTTGAAGCAAAAGATATATAGGTAGTCTTGCTGATGTATACGTAATGGCAATATGAACACGTATGGGAGCTAACGTTAGTTCACGACCTAGCCTTGAACAGCGTAGCCCCGGGCAACGATATTTTGGTAAGCGACGTGGCATTTTGAGCTGAATCTTTAGTGCGTTGTTGCCTAGATGAGAGCAAGGGGATCAACCATTGTCATCTCTCGACGGAACTTCCGTCTTGCTTTGTCACCCTAACCTTCAGTAGGCTCCTGAAAGTTGCCCTAAAAACTGAGTTGATCATTTGAAGCACTGCGGGTTGGTTCCTGGCTCCCACAGTTTCACAGTCCGGAGGGCGTGGAACAATTTAGCAGCGACAAGCAAGTTGAAGAGGGGCTCGTACAACAAAGAGGGAGGTTGGAAGTACCTGCAGCCGACACACTTGCTAATGCTGAAACTCATTACGTTGTTTTGGCATCTTTAAACACGCCTGGGATTGGTCCCATGCGCATCCGACGAACATATCCAGAGAAAGATTTGTACCTTATTTGCCCCCCCGCGAAAGAGTTTCACTGCACCAATCTAGGCTTTGTCGCTGTCGTCTCGAACCAGATCCGCGCCAAGGTAAGGCTTGTCGTCACTTTGAAATTTCGCGATTTGTCGACCGAAAAAGCCACTTTCACGCACGCCGAGATTCCTGCTTTTAAACTTTGGCTCCCCGTACCCTATTACTAAAAAGCTACAGCGGGTGTGGTGTAGTGGTAGCGTAACACAGCTTGCTTGCGTGTGCGAGAATGCACAAGTTGCGGCGAGCTTGGAGATAGAGAAGGCGGAAGTTGCCCAGCATCTTATCACGAGTGCGGGGTTGCGGGGTAACCCCGCTGTATTCATAAAGTGGGTCCACACAAACGACGATCAACCTTGGCACACAAAATGCTTGGGCACCTGCACTACATATCTCGCATATCGAGATGCAAACGGCCCGTAGCTAAACTCACCTACCTGAGGTTTTTCCTCCGGGAGGATAGAGCCAGGTTGCGCCCGGGCAGCTGTCTCATTCGTCCCTCAGGTCGGACCGAGAAATTTTGGTACGCATCGATCTTCTCTTTTCCTTATGGTTTCACACGGGTGGTGGACAGCATGGGGACAGCGACGACGACGTGGCTTTTTGGATGAGATGAATCAGTAGGTGTCATCCAGAAAACTGAACTGAGTTGGTGACAATTCATCGCCCCTCTCAACACTGCGGAGAAGCGCATCGGAAATCTGGACTTGGTCGCGCGGAAGGCGCGTGGGTGGGCATTTCCCAGTTCCCACAGCTGCTGCCCACCCAGGCACCACGAAACGGTCGCGCCTTCCTCCAGGCGCTGACAGCTCTGGTGGAGAGGCCAGCTGCGGAAGCCACGAATGAGCACACTACTCACCAATCTCGCACCAAGTGTGCGCGGAAATTTCGTCGCGCAAATTCGTCGCACTATTCCATCGTTCAACTTCGTTGCGCAGATTCGCCGCGTCCTCCACCATCTCCCATCACGACTCAGTCTCTCTGTCCGCACGCTAACTTGCCCGTACCAACATGACATCCCCGGCGCACAGCGAGGAAAGTGATTACCTGTCTGCTGCAGACCCTCACCATGTGAGCTCAATCCGCCCCGACCTACCACGCCGACCTCGATTCTCCTGCTGACGGGCACAGGCTAAGCAGGTGTACAACGCCCTCATTGACACTGATTCAGGCCGTCAACCGTTGAGATCGATCATCGACAACGACTCACACCCCCAGCAAGCAGTCCGCGACTTTTTCAGCCAGCAGCCCAAGGTCGTCGCCTTGGCGCGCGAGCTCACAAGCAATATGACAACCTACCAGAACAGATCTCTCCGCAACACAGTCAACCGGGAAAATCACGTCGTATTCCTCGACACTAAATGGGGTTCGCGTCAAGCCTGGCTGCCCGATGCATTTGCCAACCTCCAGGGTGGTCAGAATTTCTGTCAGGGCATGACTGCCATCACCAAACTCGCCCTCAAACATGACATTTCGCTGTCCAGCCTCTGGCAGCCCGATGGACTTCTTCATCGCCATGTTTACGCCTCACACCCTCCCAAGCTCAATGTTGAAGTCTTGAGACAGGTCAAGTCCGCTCTCAGAGCGTTGACTGGCCCGACTCCGTCTCTTCGCCGACACACGTTCACGCGTCGACAGCAGCTGACTCCAACGCCCAACCCACGGTCCTCACATGTCGGTTCTCAAGAGTCTTCCTTTCTCACTCTGGATGACCCGATGGGGTTCGACGATGATTCCTTCTTCGAACCTCCCTCGGATTCGCCCGAGCAGCCACACCATCTGTCCCAGTTGCTTGAGACAGGGAGCGTAAATCGATTCGATGACTCATTGGTTCACCTCGACGGTGGTGGCCGCACTGATGGCAACAGCATTTTTCGCCGTTCCTCTGCCGAGCCGGTCTCATTGCGGCAGTCCCGCCAACTTCCCCAGCTGCTTGACGACTCTTACGTTCGCCGCGAGGGTGTCGATCGCGGCGGTGACGACGGCCTCCTGCATCGTTCCTCTGCGCCTCCTTCATTGATTTCACCCGCAAAGTCCCGCCAGCTCCCCCGGTTCCTCGAGACAGAGATTGTGGAACGGTCGGACGTTCAGATTCTTGACGCTCGCCTCAAAGAGGACAGCCCGAGCAGCGATTCCCGTATCCAACGCTGCGTTGACGAACTTCGAGGGGGTGCCCGTTTGACAGACGATGCAATGGCCCTCGTCGCGCAAGCCTTCCGTCAGAACCAGTCTGCATCACATGGAGTCAAAATTGTGGATCCGTTGTGGCTGGAGGTCGACTCAGGCTCTCTTCCACAAGGCCGCTTCCCAAACAAAGGGCCCTATCAGCTTATCGCAGTTCCGCTTCACCACAGAACGCCCGGGCACTGGTCACTCGCAGTCATCGACCCCGGCAGACGTCTGATCCGGTACTTCGACCCTCTTTGGGATGACGGCCGGTTCGGCAAAGTAACGCGCATTCTCAAGCAATACCTACTTCAGCACTTGGGGCAACCCGAGTTTTCATTTGACCCAGTCGTCGGTCAGCAGCAGACTGACGACAACAGCTGCGGCGTGCTTGTCCTCGCCGCCATCCGCGCTCTTTGTGTTGGAAAATCCTTTGACAATCTCGGCTGCCCTTCGATACTCAGGTCCGAGTTTGCTGCAATGCTGCAGCCTGTGGCGGCGGGTGTTGAAGGTCAAAAGCGCAGAAGGGCGGGCTCGGTCGATGATGCCGCAGAGAACAAACGGGTGTGTCTAGTTGAGGACCAGGCCTCGCTCGCTTCCAACTCTGGTTCAGGTTTACCATCCGGCCTCAGTGGAGGAAACAGCGACAAATCTATTCTCACCATGTTCGAGAGGGCCAAGGAGTGCTTAGGTGACTTCATGACCCAGCTAAGGGGGAAGCGAGACCAACTACAGCAACTCACGATCGAGAAGCAACAAGCCGCTGAGAAGGTAGTGAACCTCAATGAGGTCGCTAGTTATTACGGACGTCTACTTCTTGTTGAGAAGCCAATGATGGGTCATGCATCTGGGAGCAGTAACGCCATGGTGACGGACTCAGACCCGAAGAACGAGGTGGAACGTTTGTATCGAGGGGTCCAGACGAAACGAAATGCCGTCGTGATCGACATCGAAGCGGCCGAGGATGAAGAATCTGACTTGAACGACAGGCTGACAGGGCTGACGGGAAATTTAGCGACTGTGGAGGACCAGTGGCGCGGGCTACGGGCACTTGTATCCGATATGGATCAACTTTTGAAGGGCCCATAGTACACTACGGAGTTTTTGGTCTCATTTTGAAATTCGTATGTATTATCATCTCCATGCTTGAGCGGCACCTACGTCTCGGATGATTGTTATTACCCAAGGCATGTGCAATAGATACCGCCGACGACTAGTCTTCCTTCTAGGGCCAGTTAAAGCATGAAATAGACACCTTTGACTAGGCGTGTGATACAGTTAGTGGCTCGTGACCGACCAACGTCGCGCCCCGGATACTGCATGCGCGTTGGGCGTCCGTGAGAGAGCCCGAGATTTGTTTAGGTGTTTAATAGCCGGTGGGCGTATCAAAGGTAGACCAGACAGCACGATGAATCAGCTTAGAGAACTTTCCAACAAGACCGCTTCCAGCAACAGAGTATGCCGGATTCAGAGGTATCTATACCTAGTCACAGGCCAGAGATATTCAAAATGCATCCAAATGTTCTCCCCAACCACTCTCTACCCCTCGTCTCGAGTCTTGAGGTATCATTACTGTCCGGAAATTCACTCGCTCTCTACGAGAGTAATGATTTTTTTCTTATCCCGTCCTTCTGCCCGGGGGTATATTTAAAAAACAACCCATGTGTTTTGATGAGTTGGATTGAACTGTGCCTTCTTGGCTCGTGGCGCCGGACACACTTTCATCGCATGGGATTGGGTTCTCAGTAATCGCGAGGCTTGATCAAGGTAACGGACGGCACAGGTTGGTCACAACAGCGGGCATGGCGTGTTTCTGGATACCTATCTGTCTGCTTTAGGGTACAACATGACAGTCTTAGATGGGTGTTGTAATTTCTGTTCTGCGATTTACTCGTTCAAGTTCCATGGGTAGCATCGGGGCAAATACTAGGGATGTGGTAGTATTTCCTATTCCGGTATATTTCTCGTTTACCAACGGTATCGTATACTATACGCCCTTACCCACTACCTACCTACCTACCTAGGTATCCAATCCTATATCAGTGGCTCGGTACGGGCAGAATTACAAGCGGGCTGTAAATGGTGGCTCGTAAATCAGTCACAACGCCAAGAGCATACGCCAAGAACCACAATACTAACCGTAGATCCAGCCGCTCAGCGCGGAAACTGGACTCTAACATGTGGACCCTAGTGTATCAGATGGAATCCGCTTGATGGAGATTCTAGGGTAACATTTCCATTGCGCCGTTTACACTGCCCAACCCCCTTCTTCAGCTCGTTCCCCACAACATTAGGCTTAGATAGGCCGCCAGCCAAGAAACCACACCCACCAAACAACTCCTTGTACCAGCACGCGATGGACATGTCGTACCACCCCATACGGGGCAGAGGGGAGCGACAAGGCTGCTGCCTGTTTTATGTCTTTTTGTCGAGAACCGGCCACTTTTTGATTGGTTGCCGAGGGATCTATTAGGAAGGTAAATAGCCACGATGGAAAGGAAGCGGTGAATGTTAGGGAGAGATGTTATGGATCACAAAAGAGATTGGGAATGACTAGGCGAGGTCTGTTGGGTATATATATCTCTCAACGTGCCAGCGTGTTCTTACCGGGACCCAACTCACATCGACACACACACACACACACACACACACACACACATAGCTCTTCTCATAAAATGCACCTCTCAGCCTTCCCCGCCTTGATCACCCTCTCCCTCCTCACCTCGGCTTCCGCACTATGCAAGCCCATGGTGGGGATATCTGTATACCGCGACGACTGGGCCTTTACCATTCCGTGTGGACGCAACGACTGCAACTCCCCGGCGACGACCATAACCATTTTCCACGAAGACCGAACCACCACGAGCGTCACAGTCCCTGGAAGCATCGGGTTCGGATTCAGTGAAACCCCCAAACTAAGTGTCCATGAGTGGGACTTTTACGGAAAATACCGCGAGGATCCGGGATTGGGCTTCCACGTTTATGCGACGAGGTGTCCTCCCTTGCCGAGGAATCATGGGGGTGGTTGCTATGAAAGGGCGTTGAAGGTCGAGAGGGGCCTCTTGCCCAAGGCGACGTGGACGAGGTTTAGATGTGGTACGACTTGGTAGGGTATTTATCTAGGGAAGGGGGGGTAATCTGTGTATCAAATGTGGAGAGAGGCTTGGGTTACATGCTGGAGGAAAATTTGTAACTGGTTGACATCAAGTTTTTTTAAGATGACATTCCTGGATTTGACAGTGTGTTGTCAGCGTTTGTCTTGAGACCCTCTTTCGTGTTTCTGAAACTTCTTTTTCTTAGCCTCAAGTCTTGCTACATCGTGTGTTTTCACCTTGCCGACACCCCCCAAAGTCGAAAGATCCACCTTTTAGAGCAACAGTACCTTGTCCCCAAGTAGCGAGTACAATATTAAGCAATCGTCTCTACCGTAACGTGCTTGTCGCCCGCCCAATCCACCAATTCTTTGTCAAAACGGAAACGGGTTACTAGCAAACAAAGCCAAGCCCGTTGAACGTGCCGTACCTTTGAGTCTTTCCAAGCCTGGCAGTTCTCTCTTTTCCTTCATCTGATTTATGATCGCGCTTTTATGTCTGCATTTCTACTACGTGACAGACCAAATCTTCTCATCCTTACTCGTCTCGATTTTGCCATGCCATCATTGATCTCTGCGTGGACGAGATTGCAACGCACACATGCCGGCTTCTTTGTCCGCTATGTACCGACCCAAGTACCAGCCCCGCGCAGGTAGAGCGCGTCGCCAACTTGATCGCCGTACTCATTATTATCATGGCCATTACCGTGGTGCCGGCTACATTTACAATAGCAGTAGCAGCAGTGGCAGTGGCAGTAGTAGTGTAGGAGATGGCACCTTCTCCGTGTCGGATACAAGCTCAGGCTTCGTGACGGCCTCTGAAGGACGCACCGCTCGCCGCAGCAACGCACGCATCGACGGCAAAGTACACGGCAACAGCTCCGATTCTAGGTCTAGGCCAAGACTTAGATATAAATACAAGTCTAGATCTAAGCGCAAATCCAGAGACAAATCTGGAAAGTGGTCCAACCTTTTAGCCCTTTTCACCGCCATCCTCGCCGCCAGCATGGCCGCCGGTATGTGGGTGGTTAACCGCCCTAAAATCCGGCCGGTACTGTTACCGCTAGTCAATCAATTGGGGGGGATTCTGGTGGATTTTGTACAAGTGGCCGGGCCAGATATGCTCTTTCTTGAAGATGTGCAGGTTCCGATAGCAACAGTTCCCAGTACTACAGTCACAGCACAGGCCGCCCTCTACCAAACCGCCAACCATATAGGGAGCGTCTGCGACCTCGGCCGACGCCCTTGGTACCTGAACTCGCCTGACCACGCCCAAGCCGTCCGCCAACTTCAAGAGATGTGCATTTTTTTATGTTTATTCCGCGAGAAGGGGACCGCCAATGTCGCCGACGATATATCCCGCCGCCTCAGAACGTTGAACTACACGCTAGGCACGCCGCAACAACACTTTAAGATTACAAATCTATGGAACGGACTGCCCAGTTCGGTTTTGGGTGAGCTGACGATCCAGCTTTGGCACAAGGTGGAGCCAGGTTGTGGTCACCTCTCCAAACCGCCCATGCGGGGAGGCGAGAAAGAAGAGAGGCAGCGAAACTACCGGGAATGTGCAATTCTTTTACTCGAAGTGCTAAACACAGTAGCCAGTCAGATTTCGGTTTCAACATCATCCCCACTGGCGGTCAAAATGGGATACCATTTACACCAGGTGCAGAGGGAGACGCAACACATAGTGGAGGGACTCGAACGTATACGCACGGCTATTCCGGATATGTTTGCGGCTAGCGAGGTTTTGGTTAAGCATCCCCGCGTCATCCAAACTTGGGAGAGGTTCCGTTTTATGCCGCTGGAGAATCTGAGTATGAAACATGATCAGGACGACTTCAATGTACTCCGCGAGTCTAACTCGGCTGGAGTTCTCCTCCAACTCGACAAGCTGGTTCTCCACCCCCTCCTCGTCAAACTCCGTAAATTCCAAACCCAACTCATCACTCGCGTGGTTAAACCGCTGGAGGAATTTGGAAAGCTCATTCGTTTGCTGGAAGCGAACAAGCGAAACATGGTTGATGTGGTTTACGATGCTACGCCTCTCAGTAATCGCTACGACTCTTTAAAGGTGAAGGCCGTCAACGTGACCAGACCCCTGTCCGTCGATGGCGTGTGGGTTACCAGGGTAAGAGACTCTCTTTCTTTCTTTTTTTTTCTTCCTTTTTTTTTCTTTTCTTCTCTTTCTTGACCGAGGGAACTTAAACACCGAGGGACGGAAACTAACGGCAACGATTGATAATATCAAGGACGAAAACCGGGCCAACGTACTTGTCATCAAATATCTCCCTTCCATCACCGCCGCCCTCCACCAACTCGCTCACACGATTGAAGCCCTACAAGCCGCCCGTGATCATCGAGAGGCCGAGCTTAACAAGGCATGTTGTCCCTGTTGGTTTTTGGGACGGCTTTCTGGGGGAACCCCCCCCAGACTCCCCGTCTTTTTTTTCTTTGTTTCCCCTTATTTTTTTCTCTCGAAACAATCGCTTTCCTTACTCCTATACTAGATACTAGATACTGGACTGGACTAGACTAACAGATGAATTACCTGCCGGGGGACAGATCACAGCTGCTGCCGCCACCTGGGATGACACGAGAACTCTCTTTGACTTTAACGACTCCCCGAGACCTCTGGAGCGTTACACGTACGCTAGGCTGTGGAAGATTCCCAAAATCTAACCTACCCTAACTCGAAGGCCAGCGTTTAACATTGAACATAAATAGCGAATATGAAGACGACGAGGTCTAATACATGTAGTGGGGGACTGGCCATTGAACAGGTTCGGATGTATACAACGTTGGGGATATTGTACATAGGTACGTGGTGGAAACAGAAATTTACTCTGGTGCGTGGAAATCACGAACGCAAAAGGCGATTTGCAGATAACAGAGAAAATTTCGTTAAGTCGTTACTCGAGGGTAAAGAATGTAATAACCAGTACATGTACATGTAGTATCTTCAAAACTCAGGCATATGCGGTGCACGCTCTTCCCCAAGCGCTCGCCCATATACAGTTACGACCCCTGTCGCTTCTTCCGCTGAGCAAAAAGGGGGCGGGATACATGGTAGGGCCAGACTCCACTGCAACGTCAACATTGCAGTGCAGCGCCTCAGCCGCGAATACTTGGGTGGTAGCACGTAAGCACCGGGTAGCATTTTGGCCGAAGCCAACGGTGAAATCCCAGGTCGGGGAATCGAGGTTTCATTCCGCTAAGAGAGCGGTAGTACATTAAATAAAATTACTATTGCCCTCGTAAAAGTACTAGTAAGCCAATCTATCTTTTCTCCGCTCTCCATTCCCCTCCATCCATTGTGGAATATATTTCTGCAGAGCAAAGACCCTTTCCACCATCCCAGTCGCTTTCTCGTCTCCCACAACCCCTTTTTCTTATGACAACCTCAACCTCGTCTCATCGAAATCCTCTACACGCGAAGAGCATATACCTATCTAGAGTACAAAAAATGACCGCACTACGCACATTCATCATAACCCTAACCTACCTCTTCACGCTATTCTCTCCCGCCATAACCGCCGCCACACCTTCGCCCATTGATATCGGCATTGGCGTCCCCTGCGGCAAGGTTATTTGTGCACAGGGCCTCGTCTGCTGCAATGCCAGCTGCGGCACCTGCACTGTGCCTGGCGGCAAATGTCTCGCCGTAATATGCCCACAGACCGATAAAATCAAGGTCAAACGCCAGGAAGACACCGATGTTGTGGACCTGAGAGTTCGTTGTGGGTTGAAGGAGTGCTTGCCGGGACAGCGGTGCTGTAACGCCAAGTGTGGGTACTGTGTTTATCCTCGGGAAGTGTGCGTGCCGGAGATATGTCCGCGAGATGGACTACAGTGAGATTTCAATTCAGTCAGACAAGGATATGGGAAGAAAGGGGGAAAAAAAATTGGGGTTGCTTGCACAGTTTGTGTGCGCTATTCCCTTTTGCAGGGCCAGGATGTTTGTATGATTCACACGGTTGCGAATGAAGTCTGAATGGGACTTGACACCTTTTTCTTCTTCAGCTTGCGCCAATGGCTCGCACGACAAAACAATAAGAATGAAAGAACTACAACTTAGTTTGCCTGTCTCAGCCAGGTCGTTTTGCATTCTGCTGCATCGAACACTTCATTCCTCACCTACCTCCGCCCGAGTTACCTTCCCACAAGCTCAAACCGGCTGGACATGTACAAACAGTCTTAGCGCGCAGAGCCGCCCATGGGAACACGCGGCTGGCCTGAGGTCCCCCCGCAGCATTCCTCTTCTTCTTGAATCTCGACGAGTCTGGGTTTGGCCTAACAGTTGGGACGCTCTTGTTAGTTATTGACGTCCAGTTGTTGAATGTTTTCTGGCACTAGCACGAACCTTTCTATCAGCTGCTGTGGCCACTTCATCCCGCTTTCGTGGATGGCCCGGGGGCATGCCACAACATTCTTCTGCCTCTACCTCTACACTGGAGGCGAGCCTGGGTTCGGTCTAACAGTTGACACGCTCTTGTTAGTTATCGATGTCCAGCTGTTCAATAACCCGATATATGTTCCCTGGCACTAAGACGCACCTTTTTGGCCGTTTCTGTGACCGTTTTATCCCTCTTTCGTGGATGGCCCGGCATACCACCACAGCATTCTTCTGCCCCTTCCACCTCTAGACTGGAAACGAGTCTGCGTTCGCTCTGTTAGGGTGGTACGATTTGGTCAATTAGTCATGTTTAGCCGTTATAAACACCATACTCAAATCCTAGGTACACATACCTTTTTGGCCGGCGCTGTGTTGACTTCATCCCTCTTTTTGTTTGCCCCGGAGGTAGGCCACAGCATTCCTCTTCTTCGTCTTGCGTCTCCCCGGAGGCAAGTCTAGGTTCCACCTGTGCGTGTCGGGCTGTGATGGCTTCATCCCTTTTCACTGGAAAGCCTGGTCCACCACCACAGCATTCTTCTTCTTCCTTTGATGCAGGATCTTTTCTGGCCTCGAGCTGGATTCAGATCTTCATTAGCCTTTTTTCCTCTCGGCACCTTGGGTGGAATGGGCAAGTCGTGTGGAACGCACTTTGACCGCTGTGTTGAGAGGGCTTGGTGGCGCCATTCGCGGGGGTATCGGCCCGCAGCATTCCTCTTCCTCTTGTGTCTCCACAGAGGCAAGTCTAGGTTCTACCTGTGCGTGTCGCGCTGTGATGGCTTCATCTCTTTTCACTGGAAAGCCTCCTGTACCACCACAGCATTCTTCTTGTTCCTCTAATGCTGCATTATCTCTGGATTCGAGCTAGATTAAGATCTTCGTCAGCCTTTTATGCCTGGGTATTATAGATTGTAGATAAAAGTCTTGTGGGACCTACTTTGGCCGTTGCTGGGGCCACTTCATCTCTCTTTCGTGGATGGCCTGGGGGTTGAGGCCCGCAGCATTCTTCGTCCTCCGATGCTGTATCTTCTCTGGACTCAAGCTAAGTCAACATTCTTCATCAGCTTTCTTCTCCCAGGTATCTTTGAACGGATGAGTACAAGTTTTGTGGGACATACTTTGGCCGTTGCTGGGGCCACTTGATCCCTCTTTCGTGGATGGCCTGGAGGCAGAGGCCCGCAGCATTCCTCTTCCTCTGATGCCGCATCTTTTCTGGACTCAATCTGCATTAAGATTCTTCATCAGCCTTTTACGTCTGCGCGTTTTAGATAAAAGCATTATGGAACGTACTTTAACCGCCATGTCGAAAGGGCTTGGTGTCGCCATTCGTGGCGGTATCGGGTGTCCCCCACAGCATTCCTCCGATGCCGAGTCTCCATCTCTGGCCTCAAGCTGTATTAAGATTCTTCATCAGCCTTTTTTACGCCTGGGTATTGTAGATACAAGTCTTGGGGAACGCACTTTGGCCGATGTGTCGGGATGACTGGGTGCGGCCATTCGCGGGGGTATCGGGGTCCCCCCGCAGCATTCCTCCGCTTCTAAATCCGAATCTCTGGCCTCAAGCTGAGTTATGATTCTTCATCAGCCTTCATGTTTTACGCTTGGGTATTGTGGATACAAGTCTCGTGGAACGTACTTTGACCGCTGTGTCGAGGGGGCTTGGTGTTCCCGGGGGTGTCGGGCCGCAACATTCCTCCGATGCTGCGTCCAAATCTCTAGTCTCGACCTGAGAGAGGAATTAGTGCATGTTATTTGGGGTGGGGATGAATCGTTAGCATACCCGGTTCCGGTCATTTCCAACCGGAATGGCCAGGGTCGAGGCGACAAGGCCGAGAATGATCGCGAATGCCTTCATGATAGTTGCTTCAATGGTGAATTTACGAAGAGCTGTTAAAGTGAAGATAACCCGACGTTCTTAAACTGCACTACTGTCAGTTGACAACCTACCTCTTAACAAGTTATACGCATCATTGGACTCGTCTCTGGCTGACGCGGTAATGGTGCAACTATCATCCGACAACGCCGTAAGCAAAGTCGATGCCAATGTCTCAGCCGCACCTCCGTTGTTGATAATTCGCCTACAATTCTTGGGGGAGGGATCTGGGGCCGATTCTCCTTCCTCATAGGGAAGCCAAATTGCCACACGTAGCCAATAGCAATCCAAGGCCAAGCTTCGAGTGATTACAGATAGTTGATCATGATCAAAGCGCAGTCTCGTCTCAGAGGCTGTTCACTACCGCCATCAGGTAGGTAGTTACATGTTCATGTCGACTTGAAAGTACATGTAACGTGTCACCGCTTGGCTCCAAAGAAAATGCGCCTGAGCGGGTTTCGAATGTAAACATTAAGAAAGCCAAGCTTCAATCGGCCTCGCCGCTCACTATTGTTACCATTCGGAGTCAGACACGAGCATGCCAAGAAGATTTTGAAGACGCGGTATTCTTGGTAGAAATAGCACCATGCCAAGGTGAGTTGGCGGCCGCGGGCTCATAGCAGCCTTTGATATGACCTCGAAGCTTCTGCCAGTTAAACGTCAAAGGACCGTATGCACTTACTTCGCAGTTCACCTGCAGGCCGCCTTGACCAGTGCTTGTAGATCTACCACTGCCTGCAACGCTGACGGCATGCAAAGAAAGCAGGGGCAACACAGGAGTGAGCGCGGTCATAGTGGATATTAAGTAAAGAAAGAAGAAAAAAAACAGCGGATGGGTAGCCGCAGCGTTGCCCCCGATTAAATTTGCCAATGTACGAGCAGACTCCAGATAGTTCAAGCCATATTCAAAAAGAAAGAAAAAAAAGTTACAAGACACTTTGCTAAGGGTCGATTCAAAAGAGAGAACAAGTTCCGATGCCGGGAATCGAACCCGGGGCGTCGCGGTGAAAACGCGAAATGTTAACCCCTACACCACACCGGATTGTGATAGCTGATTGATGCTAGACAAAGCGTTTGTGCGCGTATATCAATAGATACGGATACTTAGATATTGAAAATCTCGCAACACAGCATGAACACGGAGAGTGTTGCACTGTTGAAATGAGGCACAAGTGCAGATTCCCATTGTTCTGTAAATTGTACTGCTTTGGTCTTTTTTGTTCTTTTTCTCTTTCCACATGGCTTTCTTCAGGGCAGACACATATAAATTTACTTTGATCTGAACCACATGGGCTTTTGAGAAAGACCTCTCTCTCGACTGCGTGTGGATGGTCGGGAAACGGGACTACGAGGTGCCCAAGTACATGCACATGCCAACACGTTGCTCCCGCGCGTGCCAACGGTCTGGTTACCCAACTGGTCTTACATCTGAGATGAGCCGCTTGATGAAACTGTCTTTGCGGCAAAGTTCTCTCGTGACATAAGTATGTAAATTTAAGCCCCCGCGACCCCCGTCGGGCCCACAAGTCTTCAAAGTTATGCTCCGTCCGGTATAATACTGTCATGTCATGGTCAACCCCGAGGAGACAAGGTCTCTGCTACTACTTGAGCTCCCCAGGCGTGCCCCACCAGACCTCATCTGTCAGTGCCTTATTCTTACTTCCTTTCCCTTCATCTCCTCATCTTCTTGTCAAACTTGTAGCGCTGGGCTCTACGATTCCAACAAGCTTTTGCCCGCTCGTGGCCTTTGCCATAGACTGATGCCTGTTTGTTTCCTTCTGTCAGGAACTCCTCTCGGGACCTTGCCGCCGCCGCCGCTGCTGCTGCTGCCAAAGTCCAGGCATCCGCATTTGCTGGATCAAAACACGGCATCTCGGGAATTGGACCAGGACCCTCCTGCGGGACAATGTACTCGGCCACGCCGCGACGCAGATCACGAATTCGTTCCTCCATCAGAGCGGCAGGCATTGGTTTTCCGTGGTCGTGATGCGATGAGAGTTGGCAAATGTGTCCCCTCCATTTCAGCGTCAACACCACGGCAGACCCCCGTCGCCAGAGTGCCGCTTCCGGATAAGTGTACTGTTTCAGTCCCTCGGTTCCGGTAGCAACACAATGTTTGACTTTGAGCTCATGGCTTGCATGTGTGCATTCCTTGAGAAGGATGTGCTTGGCTCCTGCATTGATGCTTCGGTCGTCCAATGTGACAATGTCAAGGCCAAGCTCCATTTCTGAACAATCTCCTCGCACGTGATGACGGCATGCTCGCAACGTCTCACATGGCCCGTCTGCCCAATACACGTGTCTTTGATCGGTCCATCATGATCGCGCGTTCCGAGGTGAGGAAGAGGTGTTCGACCCGGCATGCGCTGCAAAAGCCCTTATTTCTGGACAGATTTATCGCCAACTGTGGATTCTTCAACTACGTGTTTTGACACGTCAGACACTGTTTGCGTTCTTGGTCGGAACGGAGCTGGTCCCGGACATTTTTGGCTGTAGGCCTCTTTCTCAAACTTTTCATTAGCCCTTTTCCATAGGAAAGGTAGCCTGTATGCCTGTGCGTGAGCTTTCGATGGCTTGGACCAAGGGTCATATAAATGTCAGAAATCGGAGCTTGAGAATAGATAAAGGAGGATACGGTTGGTGCGTCGCAAACATTAGATTGAGCCGGGGTCGAAGAGCTTCATGATTGTGAGCAGAAGCTTCTCTGGTAGATAAGATCAAGACCCATGTTTTGCCGTTATTGAGAACATCAGTGAAGCGTCATGGTCGAGCCTGGTTTGAGGGAGAGGGTGTTTGGGGTTAAATACCTACCTTAGGTACCTAGCGTCTGCGCGGGGAGAAAAAAAAAGCTAAAATCCGAGTCTGTCTCATTTCATCGTATCACATGTGGGCCATGGCTGAACTCTCGCACGCCTAGGTATCTAGGTACCATACCTTAGGTATCATACCTTAGGTGAAGTAGGTAGGTAGGTACACTTTTTCCAACAACCTCAGCCACCTTCCTATCCTGATCCTGATTCCTCCCCCCACAACCAAATAAGTTTAATGTTTACATATTTCTCCAATTCTCTTACAACTCTTTCCAGACAGACCCCGTCATGGCCTCGTCGACGACACAAACACATCCGTCTTGCGCGTGATGCCCGGTCCGGCATGCGGTTCTGGTGTCGGCACATGCATGTGGAGAATGCTCTCTTCGGACCCGGATCTTGCCTCTGCGCCCGCCGCTGACCAAGCACCGACCTTGACGTCCGAAGTATACTTGTTCCCTCGACTATACAGCTCAAACTGAGGCGGCGCTTCCGGATCTGTAAATGGGGTAATGGATTTGTTGGCGCTTCCCTTTTTAGTCTTGGCAGTGGCACCCGTCTTGTCCGTGTTGCGAATGTATCCCTTGTACTTGGACCCGTATCGCTCGCTGCTGCTGTTGGTCCCGCGCGAGCTGCTGTCAAAGAGGGTTCGGAAAAGCGGTTTGAGGCAGGGGAAACAGGCGGCGATGATGGCGGTGCAGATTTCGACGGTTGTCCTAGAGAGAAAAAAAAACATGGGGTTAGAGAAGAGAGCCCCTCAAGGGTCAGGGGGAAGAGAAGAAGGGACAAGCGTACCAGATGGTGAGATCGGAACTGTCCCACAAGAAGTCGCCGTGTTTACCATAGTTGGTGATGAAGGTAATCTTAACAACGGCCGCAACCGCAGCGCTGGACGGAAAGAATGGTAAGCAACCCGAGGACATGAAGGTATGGTGAGTAGATGGGGGACCTACAAGACACCGAGCGACAGAATAGCCCCCAAAGCCATCTTAATTCGCCAGTTCATCTGCACGTTCCACAGCATGGGAATCGGCAGCAGCGCAAAGACAACATCAGTCAGAACGGCGACGCTCGAGTTGAAGAAGGCGGCGAATTTGAGGTTGGCTGGCTCCATGCATTTTCCTTCCGTGACACCGCCCCACGTGAAGGCCAGGGGCTGACATTGGAAGAAGACGGTCACTAGATACCAGGCAAGTCAGTTCGCTGTGTTCATCGCCATTCATACTAACAACTCTTTTTCTTTTTTCCTTTTTTCTTTTTCTTTTCCTCTTTTGGACAGGGCGGGGGCGGGGAGGTACGGGGCACTGGGGAAGGACATACAAAAGTTTCCCGTCGCCGACAAGATGGTAAAGATAATTGTGCCAATAATAAACCATCGGAATTTTTGCGACGGCGTGATGCGCAGCAAGAAGAAGCCCACGCTGACCTTGGTGAAACACAAGGCGATCAGACACAAGGGTTGCGTGACAAAGTTGAGGTGTAATCCTTTGACAATGTTGCTTGGTGGATCAATGTACTGCACGTGGCGACCAGCTCCGTAGTAGACTTCGGGAATGATGATCATCATCTCGACGAAAATGGTGACGGTAGCCGCGATGATGGTCCAGTCATCGATACCGACCTGGCGGATGATGCGCGCCCGCACCCAGATCCGCAGTGTGACGATGATGACGGACAGGGCCACGAGGGTTCCGCAGATGGCGAGGATCTCCGGGCCTCGGTTCTCATCGGGAGGGATAGGGATCGCTTCGCTCGCCATTGTGTCGTGCTGGGTATGTCAACGTCCAGTGATCAGCGTCGAGTCCAGTCAGGGGAAACGCGAGGATCCAGTCAGATACATGTATGCAACATAGATGGGATCCAGTCTTTCTTAATAAGACTGGCAGACAGGGAGCAGGATCCGAAGCTGCTCAACGACCCTGACTTGGGTGCATCCCACGTTTTCCTCAGAACCTTATCCTCCCAACATTTTCTTCAGACATGGCTTGAGAGGAGCCAGACGTAGCGCCTGGATGCAAGTTGTGCATGCGCACCAGTCAAGCCACGCCGGGCCATTCGTGCTTCCTTCTCTGTCCATTGCCAGCGACCGTTTCTTTTTTTCGCCTCGGTGATGCAGATTTGTTTCCGGGGTGCGAAACCGAACCAATGCGCGTCCCACGATAAACCCCCCGAGACATTCAGCGACAGCGATAGCGACAGCGGACAACGTTCCGGTCTCTCTCCAGGCTGGAAGGAGCCGTGGTTTTGCCGGACTCCCGCGATAGTCTCGTCTCCTGGTCCCAGTCATGTCGTTGAAGCCACTCAGGGTCACCCTTGGCAAAGGAGTGCCATCCCACCAGCATTACAGACCTGGGTAAGGTATTGTAACCGGACTAGTGTAAGGCACAGAATCCTGTGTTTCCCAGGGCAGGCAGTTGAATTCGTTCCACAGGATTTTCTCCATGGGGGGCCCAAGTCAAGGGCTGCATTCCTAGTTCTAGTTCGTAACTACGTTTGGCCTATCGGAACAAAACAATTTGTCTTGGCTGCAAGTTTTCCGAGGGCTTTGACAACTTGGGAGACGGGGGTGCAAATCCCTTGCACGCGGCTCTGTCTCTGTACGCCCACTGCCCACTGAACAATGTCAGGTCCGCAACGGCCCGCCCGCGTCACGGATTCAACGCATCATGAATCATCATGTACGAAATACACTACGCACTTGTAGGGTCTCGGCTGTCGACGATGCAACTCACAAAACGTCATTTGAGATATCCATCTACGAATCCGTCCAGCTTGACACGACAAGGCAGAAGCGACGAGCGTTGAGAATGAGAGAAAGAAAAATGACAGCAAGGTCCACGTCCTGCAGGAACAAAAAAAAAAAGTCTAGTTGCACCTGCGTCCTTGCAACTTCTTAGATCCGTCTTTCCTTTTCCTTACCAGCTCGGTCATTTTTGCGAGTCAAGAGTCCGTCGAGTCGAGTCCGGGGACTTGGATACTGCGTAGGAATTAGCATGTTTTATGTCGGGGACCTCGCACCTGGCAATCGATAGTTACTCGGCAAGTTCCATACGGAGTAGGCAATAGGTAGCATATTCGCGCAATTAAACTAGACTGGGTACCAACTCTCTGCATATGCTGTAGGCGGATAAGGGAAGAATCAGGGGAAAAACAATAGGTAAGGTTGATGAAGGGATTCCAGTACATGGATGACCCCCACTGAGTGGGACCTTCCCCGTGTAGTGTATTCCTTCGGCTGGGAGCTGGGATTAGCTATTAATCCCTCGTGTCACCACCAGATCGAATTGCAAAGGGGAGAACTTGGAGGTGACGGTCGCGATAATGCCGCGTTAAAACTTAATAAGGCGAATTTCCCAACTAGTTTCTAACTATTCCAACCCGGAGTCTTATCATCACAATGTCTCCGACTCTTTGGGCCTCTTCTTCAGCATGTCAACTCCATGTCCCGTCTGCGAGGTTTGTGAGCTCGAGCCAATAACCTTAACATTGTTTTGCTGTGCCGCTCACAGACAGGTTCCCAAGCCTTGGCGCTTCCTCTGCTTGAAAAATTCCAGAAGCCGATTGAAGTCTGTGTAACGCCCAGATATGCAGTTGGTTGTTACACACGCTGCCATTTAATAAAATCACCTTCTGCTCCGGGAAAATATGGGAGGCATCCGGTTGGTCAGACAGCACGGCACCAACACACTCACAGAAGGGTTGTTGACAGGCCGCAACTGCACGTCGTGTCCGAGCGTTATATAAACCCTGCTGTCACAACATCCATATTGAGCCCATGTCCCCGTTGCCCCTAGCCATTGCGCGCGGCAAGAAACACGCAATTTTCAGCCCATGAAATTGGCACAGGTCTCACAGGGGTCACATCCGGACCGGACATAACGGAACCTCGGATCGCCTCAGGGATACTTGTGTTCCGTGGCTCAAGTTTGGAGAGCTCTTGGGAAAACAAAACCCCCCAAGATTAAAAACCATGGAACTTGTGTTGTTGACTTGCGTGCAGTTCACTTGGCTCGAATTGTGCATTTGTTTGGATACCTCTTTGATGCTTGTGCACGACGTGCAAAGTTCCATTGAATGCGGTTCCCCAAAAGCAACTCCCGACATGAGCTATTCCTGGAGCGCAATCCTACATCCTGCGAGGTTCTGCCGCCGGGGTGTCAATAACTTGGGAGATGGTCTGATGTGAGAAGCTTCGCATCAATTGCCCGCGCAACAACTCCACGAACAAAACGACCCTGCTAGCACGCGGGGGGGAGGATCCAAAAACCTCCCGGTGCGACATGCAAGTTCATAGCATGCATTCAATCATTCAATGTTAATTAACCTAGTCTCCCAAACGGGACGGCCCAACCCCAGCATTGGGAATTGAACCCCCCCAGATTAACATTATGGAGAAAGAGGCGGGCATGGGGAGAACTAGTTTCCCCGTCCCAGTCATGACTTATTAACGGGTCGGCGGCGCATCCCTCCTCCTAGGGGATTGAAGTTACTTTGTACCACCTTCCACCCTTCCCTTTGCTTTTGCTCTTCCAGTTGGCCCGCGATCGACGGCCTTTTTTTTTTTGGTTGTGGTTGTTGTTGTTATCTTATCCCCGTTTGCGCCCCCAGCAGACAGTAGACTGGACAGCAGCTCGCAGACGGAATCATGAAACTCTCGGCCCTTCTCCTTCTTGGGCCCGGCCTTCTTGCGGCGTCATCGGCCGGCGCCCAAGAGGTGGTGACTGCTACCCCCGAGCCAGAACCAGAAGCGCTTCTCGAACTTCTCGAGACGGCCAACACCACCATCATAGAGCAGCTGGCGGAGACGGAGGCCAAGATCCGCAAGAGGGGCGGCACGCCTGGCTGCACCCTCAGCAAGCTGGGTCTTCGTCGGGAGTAGTAAGCTTGTCCATTCTCTCTTTTTTTTTTTCTTCTTGCCTTCCTTTTCTTTCCCGTTCCTTTCCATTGCGTCTTGTTTCTATCATGCTGACCTATCCAGTGGCTCTCTCTCCAAACAAGAACGGCTCGCCTACGTCAACGCGGTAAAATGTCTGCAAAGCAAACCGGCGCGAACACCCGCCACCGTCGCGCCAGGCGCCAAGTCGCGATTTGACGACTTCACCGTCGTGCACATCCAACAGACGTTGTCGATTCATTTTTCCGGCGTCTTCCAGCCGTGGCATCGCTGGTTCACCTTCCAGTATGAAAAGGCGCTGCGTGAGGAATGCGGCTACACGGGATACCAGCCCTACTGGGACTGGCCCAAGTATGCCGCCGCTCCGCAGAACTCGCCCATGTTCAATGGCGATGCTTACAGCCTCGGCGGCAACGGCCAGTACATCCCACATGACGGGCCCGTCATTGTGCCCCCACCGGGGGTGGGTGGGGGGAATATCTCCCTTCCCGCGGGAGTGGGGGGTGGGTTTGTGACCACCGGTCCGTTTGCCAACATGTCGGTCAACCTCGGCCCTGTCGGTGGTCTCGCGGATACCGCGCCCGGCCCCATGGGCGGCTTGGGGTATAACCCGCGTCGTCTCAAGCGCGATCTCGGCGGCGCCATGAACACGCGCTATGCCAACTACACGACCCTGCTGTCCCTTCTTGTGCAGCCCAACGTCGACAAGTTCCGCCATGTGTCTGAGGGAGTCCCTTACACGATTGAAATTGGCCCCCACGGTGGCATTCACTACACCATTGGTGGCGATCCGGGTGGTGATCTCTTCACCTCCCCAGGTGATCCGGCGTTCTGGATCCACCACTCGCAAATGGATCGCATGTGGACAGTGTGGCAAGCGCTGGGTGGTCTTGTCAACAATAACCGCTACACGGATCTTGGATCGGGTAACTTTGCCCACATGACCTGGGAGAACCAACCCCCCTCGCGCCTTGTCAATCTCGATGATGTCATTGACATGGGCTATGCGGCGCCCTCGACCACCATTCGGAAAGTCATGTCCACTACGTCGGGGGAGCTGTGCTATATCTATGCGTGAGCATATACGTGCACATTGAAAATATTGTGTCTGTACCTACGTGTAATTAATTACTTATTACCTTACCTATTCTTATTTAATTGGCAACTTTTCGTCTTTTTCTTCCCCATCTTGCAGGCCTGTTTAACAGGAGTTTAGATTAAGGCTTTGCTGCGGAGACTCTGCTCTATAAGTGTTTGATCAATTTCTCACTGAACCCACCTGTTTTCAAAGGACAAGCATCAATTGAGAGAGCAAACCCATGGCAATTCCTGGTTCCTGGTCCAGATGCATGCGATTCTCAAACTCGATGCGCTGAATTCATGAATTCCTGGCAAGTCCAACCGGGTCCGAAACCCTGTTTTCCCCGTTTCAGGATCCGCAGCGCGCATCACTACTCGCTATCAATCAATCAGCGCGTTGTGTTTGTGGGGTGAAACAGGGGAATCTGGGATTGATAGTGGGGGTTGGTGGATGGTGAAACTGCTTTTGCGCCAAGTCCCTTGCCCCTCGGATCTGAGCGCCAAGCTTTCCCACTCTTCGCTCTTGGAGCGCGACGTGATGGATGACTTTATCTCTCTTTCCCTCAACTCTTGACTTTTCCAATTCTCACCTTTAGTTCTTTTTTGTCTTTTAGTTCTCTTTCACCTTGACGGTATTATCAATAACGGCTGGCCGTTTTTTCTTCTTCCTTTTACGTTCAAATGGCCCCAGCAAGGATACAGCATGTTGGAAGAGTTCGGGTCAGACGACCCCGCGGTTTGGTGAGAACCAAGCGGGACGACGACAGTGATGTCGAATCGAATGATGAGTTCAGCGATGACGAGGACGATATATCACCTGTCCCCAAACCCACAACCACAACTTCATCACCCGTACCAACTCTCTCGCCTCCCGGACGGACCGTCCAGGCAGCGGCAGGCGGTGCAATGACACCGGCAGGCGATGCAGTGACACCAGCAGACGAGAGAGCGAGTCTCACTCGCGTGTCGGAGGAGGGAACTCATACTGGACAGCGAGTGGGCATTGCCTTCGGCGTAGTTGGTACGAGAATCCCGGTTCCTACACATAACATTGAAGAAGATGAGTATTATCTTACTGACATGCATGGTCAGCTGGTATTCTCCTCATCCTATCTGCCGCCTACTTTCTTCGGCGGCGACATCGCAACGCAAAGCGCCAGAGTAAACTCGACATCTCAACAACGCGTCATGGCGCTATCCATTCACCCGCGCCACTACCACCTGCAGACGCACGCACCGACTCCCAAATCCTCAACGAACTCATGAACACTGCCTACGCTCACCAGAATGGCGGTGTGCCCATCTCCAACGAGAAGACCAAGCCCCGTCCGGGAAGTAGCATTTCTTCCTGGTCAGAAGGGGAAGGGGAATCTTTCCCTTATCACAAGGCCAAGATCAGACCATCCATTGCGAGCTGGCTGCGTCGACAAAACCCGCTACAGCTGAATAGCCTGTCGAGATGGAGTGCTACGACAACAACAAGTACCGTTCCGAGCACGCCGGGGTTGGTTGGTCCGAGCCGGGCCGTGTCAGTTGCGTCTGTTCCGCCTGTTCCGCCGGTTCCGGAAGTCCCGCCTGTTCCGGAGGTTCCAAGGGTTCCTGCTGCTGTTGTATGAGACGAATCTGGGCACACAAAATTTCCTTTTTGTACTTCGCCCACGATACACGGCTCACCCCGGCTCAGACACGGCTCAGTTTTTGCTCAGGATTTGCTCAGGCTTGCTCGCCTTAGCTCCAGAATTAGTCCCATACATAAAGATGACCAAAATTGATCCCCATTTTGAAAATGAACAGCCTCGCCTTTACCTCTCATATTTTTTCGTGTTCCCTACCTTATTTTAGCTGGTAACATTGGGCACCAACGCCGAAAGTCTGTAGCACCCAATTCGACACATTCGATGAGCAAACTCCAAGAGCTCAAAATACTAATACGAAAGTTTATATGCCCAAACTAGGTAGCTCGCACCTTCTTATAGGTATACTTCTAGGTACCTAAATCACAGCCAAGAAGCCTCTTTTTCGCGACATAAACCCAGGCACTGTCATTCTATCGTTTTACACCTCAGGAGTCGAGACTCTCGAGGCTCGAAATCTCCCAATCATCCTCGGAATCTGAATCCCTCTTTGCAAAGTCATCGTGAGCACTACCTACGTCAGAACCGGACGGCCCGGTAGGACTCCAAGAAATACGCCTCTCAAACTCCGGACTCGACGCCTCTACTCCCTCTCCCTCACCAACCCCTTTTCCTCATCCGTCAACTCTAAGCAATTCGTGATGCACTCGGGCTCGTGCCTCGCCATATCACTAGCAATAGCCGCCTTCATAGCGAAACACACATCGTGCACGCCCACGCCATAATCCACCTTCATCTTCTCCGGCGGGAGTAACTGCAGCTATACGTACCTACACCCCCTACCTACAGCCATAATTGCCTTCCAAAACCGGTTAGATCCCGCTCTTAGGCTGCTGCGAACCGTCATCTTTGCACCCCAAAAGCCGGCATAGCTTAACCATCTCGACGTCGTTCCGTGGGGGGGGGGGGGTTAGATGGTGGGTGCCTCAACTCCCGGTTGCGGCCTGGGTGCGCAGCCTGCCATACCTCGCAGGCCTTGATAAAGGCGGACGCGTGGTCGTCGCTGACCTACTCGACAAATTTTACAGATAATAGGCGCGCTATAGTAGCGATGCGCACGTTGCAGTCGCCGCCCGTGATGATCGTCGCCTTCAGGCCGGAGAGGTTGTGGTGGTTGAGCGTGATAGCGTAGGGGGTGGTAGCTTAAGGCTAAAAAGGTGCGGTAGCCGGTACCGTTAACGATGTCGAGCTCGTGGGTGAAGCAGATCAGCCGGTCGGCGGAACTCCCTAGGGCGGCAGGTTCGATGTTAATAACCCGGATGCATAAGTGCTTCCTCTCTACTTTGTCGCCAAAGCAAGTCGATTTCCGGTCGGCTCGTTCTCCAAGGGCTTGCTGATGCTCTCTCATCTTTGAGTGAGTGAATCCTAACAATTACAGTTTGACATATTGCGAGTTGTATATTGTAGTTGCGACGCTGTTTCGGAAGCTGGAGATGAAGGTTGATGGCACACGTGAGTATCTTGTTTGTTGAGAGGTGTCGAGGAGCATGGTTGCTAACGAGTTGGGCAGGGAGTATATCTGGGACTTATCGCGACATTTTCATGCCATGGTACTATGGGGAACATATACGAGTTTATTGCAAAGGAAAGGAGGGTGTGAAGATGTCAGGTAGGTAATTGGACGGGATAGCAGAATGGGTCTCGGAGGTAACATCGATTGTCTTTAGTGCTCAGCAAGCCCACAAAATATGGGGTGGGGGCTTCGAAGGTCAACTTGAGCCCCAAAGAGTCGCATACTACACTGCCGATTGATAGGTAGTCCGCAACGAAGACGACCTTCCGATGTCCGAATTACTTTGTCACTTGACAGCGGGTGTCGGGTGCAGGCAGTTAAGATCCGTTACGAGATGCGGCCAATATAGCACGTTATGCTAACAGTTTCAAGCCAGCGGCTCTGCCCCTGTCATTGGCTGTACCCTGCATGACCACCGACGCGCCTGCCTGGAGCGTGGGGTCCAAGCATCACCACCCGACTTTTTGATCAGCACCTAATTTCAGCTCAAGCGCGCAGATCGAAGTTCAACGTTGCGGCGCCGCGCTTTCAATCGACTCCTACACGATGGCCGCCGGTCCTGAGGAATACGCCGAATACGTCATGGCGCTGGCGGCTGACTTTCCACTTCTCGCACCATTGCACAGCTTCGTTGCAAGTGCGGTAATGCCGCGGCCATTTTACTGGAAGCCCGATCTCGTCACCATCCGTGACTTGTCGAAAAGCGGAACCCTCGACAAAGCAGAGTTTCGCAATGTCTTGCCCACCAGCAGTCAATACGCCGAGCTTGCAACGAAGCTAGAGAATGTGCCTGACGATCTCTCCACTCGCATAATTACCGTCTCGCCTCTCACGCCGACCACAGCAAAGCTCCTTGGGTCTCGCTATGATCTGAGCGCCGATTTCCTGAGTGCCCATCTCCCACGACATGAAATCGAACCCGGCGCGTACATTTGCTCGGCATTGTCCTCGACACTCCACATCAACTTCATGGAGGCCTTTTGCGTTGACAATGTGCTGTCGACAGCGCTTTTCCCCAAAGATGTTCAGAAACTCCCTGGCTTCAATATAACGAACACGCCGCTGTGGCGTCTTTTTAATCCTCATTTCCATTGGTACTATGAGCCCTTTAATGTGTTTCCAGTTGCGTCCGACGCGGACCGTGACCGTCAGACATTATGGTTCATGATGCAGCAGAAGGTCTCGATCTTCATCAAGCGCGAGGGAACCATCCGGACTATCATTATCCTCCATTATCCAGTACCAATCCTGCAGGATAACTGGGATGAAGACGCGAAACCCATCCCCATACGGAAAGGGAATGAGACAATATCAACTCCATCTGAGTGGCGCAATTCATCCGCCAACGGCACTACGAATAATGTAGGGCCGTCCAACCTAGGCGAGCATCTCGGTTTGCTTCTCGAGACGCATCTGCCGGGATCACAAGACGGATCGGCTGTCACCCTACAGCAAGTGTTCGCTGCTCTTTCGTCCAGCGTGGCGCGAACCACAGTTCAAGTGCGACAGCGTGTCAATGACCTGGGACGCTTGTACAAGTTGCAATCGGAGAAGCCCGAGGACAGTGGGCATGGGAGGGACTTGCTGGAGATGGCAGAAGCGGCGCGGGATCTTCAAGAATGCGTGCGCGGTGTTGTTGAGGTCCTCGACTGCCTTCCTGACGACCAGAGGGGTCAGGACACTTCGAGCTTCAGCTCCGATGACCTCGCAACGAAACACAGGAAAGACCCCGATGGTGAATGGAGCCGTCTTAAAAGTCACTTCGGGAAGACCCTCGAGACGTTGACGAGACTTACCGAACGTGCACGCCAGCTTTCACAGACAAGATTAGTCTACATGCAGATCGCAGAGAGCCGCAAAGCCATAGAACAGGCTGACGGTGTCCGACGACTCACAACACTCGCCTTCATTTTCATCCCGCTGACATACGTCGCAAGTGTATTCGGCGCCGATATCCTCGAAATGGGCGACACACGGACCGCAAGTAATTTTGCAATTGCATCGGTCGTAACAACTGTCGCGACCATCCTGGCAGCGCTGTACCTTGAGCAGCACCTGTGGCCTGCGATCAGCGGCCTGCTGAACAAGTGGAGACTCCATGTCTACACCACAATGGCAGCCCTCGATGATCGCGAGAAGACCTTTGGAATTCGGGAAGTATTTACGGGAAAACATTACTATTGGGGCTCCTGGAACCTCACCACTACGCGCGGAAACTGGGTGCGACTGCCCTTGGCAACATTGGATTATGGGAGGCTGCGGTGGCGGCAACTTCTCAGGAAAAAAGTTCCCCGGAAAGGAACACCAGAGGCCAGTGTTCCCACACCACCAAGGAATTCCTCACTATCCCCTGCGGTGTGAGTTTTTTTCAAGCTGCAAATTGCGGCTTCCTTCAAAAGGACTACCCAGGCACAAGGATCATGCCTGATCCAGGTGTATGCGCGCTGTCGGAACTCAACCTCATCGCTGGAAACTCCTCTGCCTAATCTCACCAATGGCTGACCACAGCATAGCCGACTCATTGGTGGAAGTCATCCACATTGTCAGGCCGGGTACTCCCACGGCTCATCTACCCAACTGAATACGAGTCGAGCTGCACCGGCTATAACGTGTCTCTCAGCCCATTCGCTTACGTGCGGCCCCTACGCGGTTCTTACACCCGTCCTACGTTGGAATCGGCAGACACCAAGACATCTCGGCAGTGGCGGCATTCCATGGTATTTTCAATCTAAGAACAATCTCGATGTTGGTTTGATCCTCAAACTTCTTCGTCCACGGTGCATCTTCTATCATTATCCAAAGTGCGACTAGTGGGCTTGCTTGGTGACTACGTCCCCTAGCTGTCGCTATCAACAACCGATGAGGTTGAATCCCTTCGCAACTAATCAGCCCAAACAGAGCGAGTTGTCATATCTCTGTTAGCCAGTCAATGGAGCTCCTCTGAGCTTGATACCTTTGGGAGATTTTTGGAGGGCAGCGATGAGCCGGATGGATCTATCAGCACCCTCTTGTCCCCGTCCCTCCCGTCCCTCCCTCACTTCCTCTCTCACTCACACAGACACATACGACGGACAAAATTCCCACCTCAGCTGTCGCGGTTCAGTGTCGCCATCATGAGAAAACGCGTCAAGCGGCCCAGCCTTGAATGGGTCCTCGGCCGATAAGTCCTCTCCATCTGCTGCGCACTCGACCGAATATAACCATGCATGCGTCCCCGATCGGCGATGAGAATCAACTCCTTCACAATAAAATCCCATCATGACAATTCAGCCGAGCACGCCGTGCTTGGAGATCGTGTACTCTATCTGTGAGGGTAGGGGCGAGACTCGGGCGATGCTGCTGATGAGCAGAAGATGGCGGTCTCAGGGTTGCCATCATCGCCGTGGCCGTTTCTGCATTGACATTTGCGGCGCGGCTGATGGTGTTGAATGTTCCCAAAAGGCAGGTGCATCACTTTGGGTCTTTCCTGGAATATTCTTTCACACGACATTAAACGCTATAGCCACGACATCTGCAAATCGCGCCTTCCCAGACCAACCAGACAACCTCTTCCCGACAACGCGCAAAGGGCCACCGACGGAGGAAGGAGCCATACAGCGCGAGAAATTTTCCCCTGTCAATCTGCGCGAACATCTGAAATGCGTCGACATCTCTCACGACCACCATGCATCGCTCCATCACCGCCCTTCGACGTCGACGCGCGTGATGAGGTCGCATTTCTCCGGTTCTATCGACAAGGAGCATGTGTGTTCATCCCCAGTCCAGGCCATTCAGGGCTAACCGCAACGCACCAACGCATTGCAGGCCAAACAGATTTATTCCAAGATCATCGATACCCACCCCGACCGAGACGCCCTCATGGCCGTCATCAACGACGACCCTGATCGTCCCCAGGCGATTCGCGACTTTTTGAGCCAGAAGCCCAAAGTCAACACCCTCGGCCGCGCACTCAAAGCCCATGTCCCGAATCCCCAAGCAAGACGGCTTCGCGGTGTCGCCACCAGGGAAAAGGCATTCGCCTACCTCGACCGAGTCTGGGGTAGCCGTGCAGCCTGGTTCCCGCCCGAGTTTGGAACCTCGCAGTTCGGCCAGAACTTTTGCCAGGCCATGCAGTCCGTCACCAAGCTCGCCTTGCAACGCAGTCTCGACCTGCACAATCTGTGGCAACCTGGGGGATTGCTTCGGAAACGCGTCTACTCTACAGATCCTCCACGTTTCAATACCGAGATCCTCAGACTCGTCAAAGAGGACCTCAGGCAATTGCCCATGCCGGACATGGCAGACGCCAGCGCGATGGCTGGCCCAAGCATCGCAGATACCCGCATGGCAGACACCAGGATGATGGCAGACACCAGCTCGTTGTTGGCGGACACCAGCTCTCTATTGGCAGGCACCAACTCGTTCTTGGCAGACACCGGCTCGTTGTTGACGGGGACCACCAGCGTGCCGGTGGCCAAAGTTCCCGTCCCCGGCCAGGCGCAGCACGAAGCACCACCGCCCCTCAAAGTCCCTCCCGGGCCGGAAATGGTAGGCACCGGCACCGCGTTGTTGGCCGAATTGTCTACCAACCAGATGCGACACGACACGCCACCATCGCCGTCTGGATTGTCGCAATGTTCAGGAGGCGTCGTTCACGTCACGGACGACGACCCACGCAATACCGCGGACAACGGCATGCCTCACTTTCAAGAGGCCATGATCTCCAAGGACGTGGCGGTTCACCTTTACGACCCCGCCCGCCCCGATATCATTGATGCCAGCATCGCTGAACTCGAGCAGGGCCAGCGGCTGGGCGACAGCACTATTGCCCTGGTCTCACAACTTCTCAAGCGTCAGCTTGCATTTGATTCGAGCGTAATCATCTTAGACCCACTTTGGCTCCAGGTTGATGGAGATGTCATACCATCTGATTTTCCATTCAAGTCAATGTCCCCGCGGGTGCTGATACCGCTTCACCACCTAATACCCGAGCATTGGACGCTGGCATACATTGACGTCGCCAAGAGGCGTGTTCAATACTTTGATTCGCTCTGGAACGAGGCAAGATTTCAACAAGTATCCCGACATCTCCTACGCCTTCTGGCAAAACGCTGTGGTCCTCCCGACTTCCGAGTCGAGCCTGCGGTATGTTTCACCGTGGGCCTTGTTCACGCAGAGTTGAAGACTAATGCTGTACCTAGAAAGGTCAACAGCAGGCAGACATGGTCAGCTGCGGTGTCTTCGTTCTCGGAACTATGCGAGCCCTGATCCGCGGACAGCTCGTGACAGACCTGGGACCCGTTGGACGCCTGCGGACAGAGTTTGCGGAAATGTTGCGGCAGAGCAAGGGAAGAGCCCCAACAACAGACCAAGGGCCCAGCATCATTGAGCAATGTCGCGCTGCCGAGGCCGGCATCTCGGTGGACTTTGACGACAGTCTGATGCATCTCTCTAGCCCTCCGCCTCCTGATTCCAAGTTTGAAGAACCGAAGCCAGTTGTTTCCGCGCCTCGAGATGCCGAGCCCACCACTCCAAAGTCCAACAAGCGAAAGAGGGAGTCCAGTGTCTCGGTCAGCATTTGCGATGCCCTAGGGCGCGCGGTTGCGAAGACAGTCATTGAGGACAGCTGGGATCTTGTGAGAGAGAACAGCCCAGGTCTGGCGGGGCTTTTGCTAAAGGTGCAGCAAAAGTCGCAGGAATTGATCAAGACCCTTCGCGGCAAAAGACGTGATCTACAAAGGACTAAGACGTTGATCCAGCAGTCTGCGGAGAGGAGAGAAAAGCTCTTGCAATTGGTGGCGTACTTTGAGCGATTGCAAGAGGCGGTCATGTCAACAGGAAAGCCCAATCTTGGCGAGCCAGAGGCATGGAGCCATCTTGACGACGCAGGTCATGAGTTGTTATCGCTGGTTTCCAACACGGAATATTCTCTTCGGTTAGGCCTAGAAACGGCTACTCGGACAGTTGAAGCCGACAGCAAACGCACGTCGAGTCTTGAGGCCGATTCGATAAGACTAGTAGCCGAAATTGCCCAACTAGAGGCGGAGCTCGGAGAGGCAGCAAAGCTTTTGGGGACGATGGAGGGGGTTGTTCGTAGTGCTCTCCCATCGTAGATGGGGTATCTCAGGGCATTTTGGTAGCGGATATCGACACCAATCTATGAGCTGGCATTCTTTCTGTCTGATTTGTGAGGGGTCGATGATGTAAATTTGAGGTCTTAAAAGTACATTTCAAGCCCCTCATGTTAGAATTGAGGCTTAAATATTCTGATTTGACTTCTCGCAAACAGCTTCCCAGATGTTAATGTATTGCACAAATCCATATTTCTACGAGATACTCACCCAGTCCAGCCGCACGCGAATGATCTTTCAGGGGTAGGACTGTAGTGTAGGTATCCTTTCCATGCAGCGTAACGCAACGGTTTGAGTTTGAAGCTTGGATTCTTGGTAACGGCAACACGCAATCCACAGGTTCGATCATCATTAGATGGCAGGAGCAAAAAAAAACATCTCCACACCAGACAAAGTGTGGATTATAAGTCATGGACGAGCTGGGAATCGAACCCAGGACCTTTCGCATACTAGAGGGTATGCTAAGCGAACGCTCTACCAACTGAGCCACACGCCCTAAGCCCTGTGAGAGATACTTTGAGAGGTGGAGTTTGCGTCCTAAGAGGCTGTTTCCAATCCTCGACTGGGTTGTGGCCTGGCTGTCATGAGTTGGTCACCAAGCCAGGCTGGAGTCTTTGCCTTGGCGGCGCAGGCGAGCTTGAAGGGGAACCATCACCATCTTTTCGAGAGAGCGCTGGATATTTTGAGAACCATGGTTCGTGTTTTGCAGGCTAGGTCCCTAGAATAGTTGTTGAATGACTTCAAGCTTGTGTTGAGGAGTTGAAGTAGTATCACGACACTGACAGACCACCATGCCCCCCCTCCGGACATGACTTATCCACAAAAACTTCCCCTCCGTCTCTGCGACAGTTTCTGAAAAATGCCCAACCATTCGTCATTCTTCAACATCATTTCAAAGTATTGCTGATTCCACTCGCCCGCCTCTGGGGACGGTTTAAACGCCTCGGCGAGTCCACAAACCGGGTCAAAGTTCGGGGATGTCGCATCGCTGGTTCCGTCCGAGATACCCCCGCCTTTTACCCAGACAAACGCATCCGCCAGGTCGAGCCCAAGTTTTTTTTCGTCAGACGTAGGACGTTTTCCGAAGGCGGCGCCTTCGATATTACACCAGCTGCTCCAGTTATAGCGTAGCCCTTGGAGCCCGTTCCGGCTAGTGTCCATGATGGCGTGGTTGGGTGTCCCCGTGGCGTTGAGGAGTTTGCCGAGGAGGGTGACAAAGGTTTTTTCATTCTGCGCGTGGTTGCGCAACGTGGATTGACAGTCGGAGGTGAATTCGCCGGGGGAAAGGTCCCTGTTTTACATTTTAGACCATGTTCAGAATTTGCCGACTCAATGCTGTTGTTAAAAAAGGACGAAATGTTAAAAAGACATACCAGGAATTCCATCCCGCCGTATTCACTGCAATGCCACGAACCTGACTTGGGCTTTCTGCCTCTTTGTATACCGCGCTCAGTTCGGCGGCCGCGGGTTTGAGGTTGGCGTCCCAGCCGACGGTTCCGCCGTGGCCAGCGTCGATATACATGATTACATTGGAGAGATTCAACGTTTTGAGTGCATATGCGACGTTCGTCCGGAAACTGCTGGCGCCACCCCGACAAGCGGCAAGTCCGAGGTTAGTTACGAGTGAGGACAGCGTCCAGGGTTCGATGATTATGACAAATGCGGTAGTTGCGTGAGCTTTTAGAGTCGTTGCTAGAGCTGTACCGATTCATAGCTATTATCAGTCTCTAGGCATCTGAAAAGGATCGAGCGAGCGAACGAGAGAGAGAAAGAGAGAGACGGACGGTCTATATAGTCCTTCTTGTAGGCTTCAAGCAGAACCGGGCGGGCGTTGGGATTCGCACAGTTTCCGCTCTGAAGTCCCTGCAGGACGAGGCCTACGATGCGGTCGCATGGGACTGACTGTAAAATTCTTTCAAGCTTGGAAACGGCAGTGACGTTGTTCCTATTACAATGAGCTGTGGGATTGTGTATTGGGAAGAAAGGTATTACGGACAACCAAAAGAATGATCCAACATCTGCGACCTTGAGCGCTTTCTTCTTTAGAGTTTCATCCTTGACACGTTCCGCGGCTTCAAGAACCGATTGACGATAAAATGGGTTGATGTGCAGACTGTAGTTCTTCCAGACATTGGTTTTGGCATCGAGTTTGACGGGCTGACAAGCTGTTTGGTCCTGGCGGGGTTGAAGCGAGAATCCCCAGACGGCGCACGTATAGAAAACCACGGCGAGGTAAGAGGGAAACTTACAAATCTTCATCTTGGCCATGGACAACACTTTCCAACCTACATTTGATGTAATCTTTGACTTGAAGACGATGGTGTTATATATTGCCATGCCAAGAGGCCGTCCGCTCCAACCTTCACGTTGGAGCAAAGCTGAGTGGAGATAAATGACAGCTGCACAACCCCAACTCACAAGTCTTTTCAGCCAATCGTCATCCAATGCGAAATCAACTTGAAGGGTAAACCGCTCCCTTTGTATATTGCTGGGACTTCCGAGCCCCTCTTTTTAACCTACATATAAAGCATTGTCACATGGGCTAATCAAAGCTCGCACTCCATGTCGCACTTTAGTCGCACTTCAGTCGGGTGATGCTGTAGCATCGCCTCCGAGCTAGGGGTAGATGACTTGGCTGTTTTGACACTAAACTGGACTATAGTTACCATTTACATGTAGAAAGGGTTCCCAACCGCCTGATCGGATGGGAAACACGGCCTTGAACTCTAATTTGTAAGTTGTCATTGCGTGTCAGAGACTCCGTGAGACACAGGAAGACTTCAAATTCACAGACGCTACGAGGCAGGGACCAATTGGCAGCATGGATGCAGAAAAAATCTTTTCTTCATCGGTCGACAATGTTGGTGTTTACCAAAGTGCTCGCTCCAACTCGCTCTCTTGAGAGTCCTTCCCGCTGTCTCTCGCCCATCTCTGCTGTGGTCATCTTGGTGCCCGAAATGCACCGCCACACAACAAATTTGGCAACAAATGAGACCAAATGCCGTTAGAGTTGTGGTCAAGCTTGAATGGCCGAAATGACCGAAGGGAGATGAAGGGACACTGCTGCCTTGAAGATTGGCCAAATACCGTCATGTCAAGGCCCGATCAAAAAGCCGGCTGTTCCTGCCCTCCCGTGGCTGCTGCGCCCTACTAACGACAACATGAACATGAATTGGCTAACACGTCCCAGCAAGCCAAGCTCGAGGTATCAATCCTATAGGACAGTAACCGGTTCAATGCTTTCACGGCGCACAATTTGTGTACTGCACCTATCTAACGGATTCTCTCTTCCGAATATGCACGTGACGGCAGAAAGAAGGCATTATACCGACTGAGAGGTTGGTGTGTTTTTTGGTCTGCGGCGTTTGCAGGCGGTGCTCACGCTGAACATGACTGGCCCAGTTAAGTCAACATGCTCCAGTAAAATATTTAAACGTTGTAGGGGTGCCGTGTGGGGATAAAGCCGGGTACATGTGGCCGTGGGCAAGTAAGACGACCTTGTCTAAAAACGGTAGTGTCACTCTCTCGAGTGCTCCCAATACCTTTATTGGTTAAGGCGTGTCCTCATCTTCAGTTCGACAGGCATGGCTAACCTGACGGAGTATTTGCAATCCTAAAAACAACATCCACCCTATCCCCCGTCTTTTCCAAGTATTCCGTATCCAAAACCGTAACATTAACCTCGGCTTGTTTATCTCTTCCCACCACCCGCGCTGCACCCACATAGCCAGATGGCTTATTCCTACTCGGATCCCTACCCGCATTGTATAGCTCGATAACATAGTGTACTTCGACAGAGAGATCCGCCGGTCGCAGGGTCACCGTCAGCATCACCTCAACGAGAATCTTGCCTCCGGCTCGGGTGTTGTATCTGGCGATTTTGATGAGATTATCAGGTTCGCTAACGAGAATGGGCGGGAGCGATTCGTTGCGGGTGTATTCTTTGTCGTCTTCAAAAATGTTTTCTTCGTGGATGTTCATTGAAAGAGATATCTGGACATTTCTAGCGCTAGAAGAGAGGCTTTGCGGGCGAGCACCGTCCAAAGTCAAGGCGGGGGACCCCTGACTGCTGGCGAGAAAGGTGGCGATAATGAAAAGTAGGAGCTTCATTCTGATTGTCTGAGCGTAACTTTGAGAGGTCAATCGAGATCCAGATCAACCTCCGGTTTCCAGCATCCATGGGTACGTGTAGCTGTATTATGTATATCACTGCCCTTAGTCGCATCTGCCTTTGTTTCCCCACCTTGTCGCCTCCAGCTAAATTGCACCGTGAAGATCGCTTCCTGTCAAGAAGACGGTGCATAGTACCCAATCTATTCCGTTTGGTTGGAACCGAGTGGAAGGGCGTGTATTGTTTGGCGTGCGGCTGAGATCGTAACTCCATGTCCGCCAACTTGCATCGACTTGAATTAGCCTAGACACAATCTGCGAATCAGAGCCCAGCATTCGGTCATTGCCTCCTGAATCCAGCCATGTAATGAACAGTGAGGGTTCAAGTTTTGACGCGCGAACGCCACACCTTGTCCCTATCCCCAGTTTACTCGTCGGGATGCAATGCAGTCAATCTCCCCAGGCCTCTTCCTGTGGCTGCATGGACGCGGTGGTGGACTTTGGGATGGAGAGATCCCTCGGTAGGAGGATGCACATCGAGGTCGACTTATTTGGCCATGAAAACGTCCAGTCATCGGTAGTAACCTTGGTCTTACTATTAGCCTCGGCATTGAAAGGCCGCAGCAACATCGGCCGGAGTGGGTGGCATTACCAGCAGGATTGTCGGCGGCGGCATCGGCATTGGCAACATGGGTATTGGGCGCGACATGGACGTGAACCTGACACAGACACTGGTGTGTCGGTCTTCGGCGTAGTCAGAAAAACCACCACAGGGACAGCAGAATCCAACACAGGACGACGAGTCGGAAACTCCATCGCGTTTCTGGCGTCGGGAGGTAAAACCGGAGGGGGACGAAGAAGAGGAGAAGGAACATGAAAAAAGTCGCTATGAATATTCCCAGGCTGCCACCCATGTCTTTCTTTTCTGGGGTCGTTTTTGGTGTTGGAGGGGAGGGGGTATGGAGGAGCAGCAACAGAAAGACTGTGCGTCTGTTTATGGTGGGAGAGATTGGGTTGACCAAGGTAACCAGTTGAAGAATGGAGCAAACTCCTCCAGTCCACCAGCTGCAAGTAGATTGTGAAGGTACAGCATTTATTTTGTCTGTCCGCGTTCGTTAAATGCGCAAGTGCGCTGCAATGTTTCCCTTGTTCTGTTGCTTCCCTTTCCGGGGAGTGACAAAGCGGTATGTGGACGGGACAGGACATGACAGCATATGGACGTGAAAGAGCTACAATAGTGTGGATCCGGCAGGACATGGTGGAGTAGTAGTTCTACAGCCCACTCGTGACAACACCGGCCAAACAAACATCAAAGAATAAAAGCCCAGAGATAGAGCGCATATTCGTATTATATCCGGCCGGTGATAAATACGCCAACAAGTGTTAGTGAGATACCCGAACTAGTTCCTTCTGGGTCATATCCCCCTGACAAATCCATTCATCTTGCCTAGACAATCTTGAACAGAATCACTAACATGATACAACCCTACTGACAGCTGCTTGAGTGTTAAGGATCCTGGATCACCCCGATGCACAAGTATTTCACCTTAAAATTCTAGAGACGCGCCCCTCAGAAACAGACTTGCAGCTGTTTGGCGCTGTCTGCATGTCTGCTACCTCGGTATCTTTACAGCGAGCCTGTGTGTCATCACGTCCAGTCATGATAAACATCAACGGCTCGGGTCCCAGAGTTGCGCTCTGTCAAGAATTGAAATAGCGCCGAATGGGCAGAGTAACCAAGTAGAATAGACACCCTTGCCTACCATAGCAGCTGAATAGGGAGAGTGATCCATGACTAAACCAGCAGATGGTGAGGGGTTAAGAGTCTTGGCTTCGGAGAAACTCTGACACATTTCTCGCAATGTTGCGGCTGAAGGGCCAATTGTACCGACGGGAAATGGAAATTAAAAATCGCAGACATGGGTATTACCGGAATAGGCCGGGTGCATCCAGCCTACACTGTAGAACTCAAGATATGTCCTAGAACGTCCTGCATTGCGAGAAGAGTATCATGGCTGGGTAGTACGAAACCCAACTTTGGTCCCTACCGTTATCGGAGTTTGTCGGAGACAGAGAGCTTGTACTCTTCCCTGTAATGATCAGCGCAAGCAGCTAATAACTATCTCTTGGCACAATGTTTCCATATTAGATTTACGTTTGTAGGGTTCACAGCTACTGGTTTACAAACATGCCCCAAAGTGGATTGGCAATGCTGTGTATCGGGCTTTTGATAAAACAAGAGAGGCCAGCCTTGAACTGCAAGTAATAACTTTGCAATTTAATGTTGGGTCCAGGCCCAGCCTCTGCGCTTGGTTTCTTACCGAGGCACAGTCTTTGCTCCTTGGTTTACCGTTGATCTGCATAGAATTCTCAGGTACTGCAATTATCAGGAGATTTTAGAACCGGAGATGCTTCCATCAATGGGAACAGAACCATGCTCCAAGAAAATAACGAACACACCTTCTTTGTTCAATTGTCTCCAAGATAGTGGTACCCTTTAATTTAGATACCGCGCTTATGCTCTACCTTTCATACCAGACCAATGGTTTCACTCACAGCTCGAGTCCTTTAATGTAGAGGCCAGCTGAGAATGACAACATTTCCAAACGTAAAAACGTGACAGGAAGCCATCCGAGTGGACGATTTCAGAAAATGAGGCGTGGCGAGGCTGATCTACCGAACCATGTCTTTCATCAAGGACCCTACTTTGCTGCAAGGCACCAGATATGAAGCAAGCCGGCAGTTTGTGCCTGATTTTCCGACTGGACGGAAGGTGCCAGAGGCAAGTGACGAAAGCCGTCAAGGTATGAAGATCAGTAATGTAACGTGCAGCAAAGACAGACACACACACACACACACACACAGAGAGAGAGAGAGAGAGAGAGAGAGAGAGAGAGAGAGAAAGAGAGATAGAAGAGCATAAATAGGTGGTCCAACTCCCCTCTCCTTCTCTTTTTTTGCCTCACAGTTCATCACAGCACAACATCTCCACAACAACAAAAACCCCCAACTATCACCATGAAGTTCTCCATCATCCCCATTCTTTGCCTCCTCCACACCGCGGCCACCGCGGCAGTGACGGGACCCCATGGCCCTACCAAGACGGTCAGGGCTGAGGTGGATGTCGTTGACGTTGACGTTGGCGTTGACGTTAGCCCGGCATTCTCGTTCAACGAAGCTGAAGGTGAGCATACACTCAGATACCTACATGTACCTGTTGAGTCGAAAATGCATACCTAACCAAAATGCCAGTCTTTGCCATTGTTGCCCCCCAGGGATGCAGCATCCTCAGCTGCGTTTCCGTCATTGGCCAGGCCGTCTGCATCGCTGGTGCGATTGCCTCTGGTAATATTGCGGCCTTGCTCGGCTGTGCTAGCAAGAAGAAGGTCAGTCTCACTCACGTCTTCCCATCCTTGGAAAGTGCCCCATGGCTAACGATAGATATATATATATATATAGCTCTGCGATTGTGCTGATTGCTTCAATGCTCTTGGAGGATTCCTGCGTGAGAATGGTATTTGTTAAAGGCTCGCTTGCTTCATTCCAGTCTTGATAGTCGCGTTGCGATGTGTTAGGGGTCCGGTAGTTAGGAAAAATGTAACCAACAAAAATGTCAGGTGGAGGTTTCCGCGCTGGGCTCTCAAGCGCCGAAACTCCAATTTCCCACCTGAACTGAACTTGACTTGGGACTACTTGCTGTGCTCCTGAATGTATCACTTCTGTGCCTGTAGGCAACAACTGTGATTTACAACTCTTGTCCCGTCGTTTGAAGCTCACGCCCTAGACGTCCTGGAATTGCTCTTAAAGCTCCGAAAGTATTGGTAAGGGCATACCGTCCGCGGAGCAGTCTGGATGTCCTGCACAAACTGTAACTGGGCTGGGATCAGGGTGTTGTCTCTCTATCTGGCTTTTGTTCCTTGCGATGCTTATCAGCCAGCGAGCGGGCCACCGAACCACACGCAGCACAATCTCATGTCATCTTGGTTGTGTTGAAAGGACCAGGATGCTTGGATATTTGCTGATCTCCAAGTCCGCTGGGAATTTGTTGGCTTTCTTTCATAGCCTGGCTGGATCAATGTAAGGTTGGCGTACCATTACTGCGTCTATCCCTTAGCTCAGTGGCATTTTGAGAATTTTTGAGAAGCAAGATCAAGTATTTGCCTCCCTACCATTTGTCTTCTGTTCTCGGTATTCCCGAGACTTTTCCATGCCGGGGGGGGGGGGGGGGGGGAAATTAAAAGGGCCTCTTCGCCACCCAAAACGGGGAA
>Ga0247765_1000273_pt1 | contig 41344 bp, 43 predicted proteins | sample UWRJL106311C6_FD_179949 | JGI IMG/M metagenome (GOLD analysis project Ga0247765, IMG submission 179949) | Plant litter microbial communities from Arlington Agricultural Research Station in Wisconsin, United States - UWRJ-L106-311C-6 | ecosystem: Environmental > Terrestrial > Plant litter >... | reverse complement strand
CTCCACCAACAAAGCATAGGCCCCACATCCCATGCATCCGTCACCATCATCACTTCACTGTCTGGTCTAGATCATGATATTTTCTTGGTGTTTCTTTTTTTCCCATCTCGTCACCAACACTCACCCCGATGCTGCATCACCATGCTATCTCTTGGTGTTTCTTTTCCCTGGCCAACATTGTCACTTCCCCACCACTTACAAAGTATACTTTGCATCCATCGCCTTGTTCACATTACTGGTTCGCTGCATTTCGTGTTGTCGCCTTGGTGTTTCTTTTTCCTTGAGTCCATCACTCCCCTCCCACTGTATTATGCTTTGCATCCATTTGACTAAGGTACCAAGTCACCGCGTCGTCGCATCACCATCTTGATCTTGGTGTTTTGTCTTGTCTTGTCATTGATATCCACCTAACACTAACACCACCCCCAATTATACTTTGAAGGCACCGCATGGCCGTATCGCCATCTTAGCCTTGGTGTTTCTTCTTCTTCTTCTTCTTGTTATGTCATCAACACACAAGAGACACTGCGGACGATTTATACTTTGCATCCACTCCACCATCACATCATTTTGACTACCAAGACACTGCATCATCGTATCACTATCTTGGATCTTGGTGTTTCTTCTTCGTTTTTTTTTTCCCTTGTCTCTTCATTGCTCACCCACCACCCACCGCCCACGAATTACACTTTGCATCCATCCCCACCACGACTCTTGTATTATTCCTTGCATCCATCCACCATCGCATCACATCACTTGCACGACTAGACGCCGCCGCGTTCCATCTCCGTATTATCACGATGGTGTTTCTTTTTTTCCTCCCTCTTTCCTTCCCCTCCCGCACGCATATTGTTCTACAGGCACTTTTGCATCCAATAATCTATTATCATCGTATTAGGTATATCGCTAGGCTACATGTATGCATGCATTCATGTTGTCGTTTTCATTTCTCACTTTGCATCGTCATATTTTCTTGTCTTGTCTTGTCTTTTATTGCTTGCTTGCTTGCTTGCTTGCTTGCATCATCACACATGAAGCTTACTGTCAACAAGAGGCACTCTCCATTCTCCCATATCAATACTGACTGACTGCATGTGCAGTGGCTCATATACTGACTGCATGCCCATGTGCGTGTAGTCTCGGCCCGCTTGCGATCTCTGCGAATGGATAGCTCCATGTCCCCGCCCACTCAGCTAAAGGGCCTATCTAGGTAGTGTATGCAGTCATGTCACTCGTTTCCGCCCCCACTCTTCTACGTACCCCTTTTTTTTCCCCCTTACCCTCCATGCATGCAGATCAAAAAGTCCCCCAAGTCCCGCTGCGGTTCATGTTTCAGATTCGCCTCAACTGTCAAACAAAAAGAAGACACTCATTCGCCCGTGCGGGACTACAGTACCTAGCTCTAGAATAGAACTACGAAACTTGGGAGACAGGCACAAAAAGTCTGGAAAATAATACCCGGACCCGGAACACAAATCTGTAGACCCAGACCCAGACCCAGACCCAGTAAATCCAGTATATGTCCGTCTACCAGCCGAACCGATCAGTGATTCCCCTTAGTGTCCGGGATATCGAAACACGGAGGCTGACATTGAAAAGCAAGGTCGGCGCTTACCGGTCGGTACCGGTCAGAATATCCGCAGGATACCATCTCGCAGAACTTGGTACAAAACCCTCCCGATCCATTCACTACCCTCGCTGGTGTCTGATTCTCGCCTCCTCATCATCACAACTCACATCTAGCTAACTCACTTATACTGCATCGCTATAAATTCCACTCCCCACCCAACGCCCTGACCTCAACTCAAACTTAAAATGCCACCCCCCGTTCAACTCCCCACCCGTCGTGTCGGGCTCAACGGCCCTCTCGTCCCCGCCCTAGGCTTCGGCCTCATGGGTCTTAGCACCGCCTACGGTTCCGTTGGGTACTCCTCCCCCACCCTCCAGTAAACACCCAGCTAACACATCCAGCCCCGACGAAGAACGCCTCGCCGTCTTGGACCGAGCTTGGGCCCTCGGCGCCACCAACTGGGACTCGGCCGACATGTACGGCGACAGCGAAGACCTCGTGGGGAAATGGTTTGCGCGTCACCCCTCTCGACGCAGCGACATCTTCCTCGCTAGCAAATTCGGTCTCCGTCCTGGCCAAAAACCCGACGGAACCTGGGGCATCAACGTCGACAGCTCTCCTGCCTACTGCCGCCAGCAATGCGAGGCGAGTCTCCGCCGTTTAGGCACCGACTACATTGACCTGTACTACATCCATCGCGTTGACGGAAAAACCCCCATCGAACACACCATCGCTGAGCTGGTCGCCCTCAAATCCGAAGGGAAAATCCGCCATATCGGCCTCAGCGCTTGTTCCGCTGCTACCCTCCGTCGCGCGCATGCCGTCCACCCCATCGCCGCCTTCCAAGTGGAGTATTCCCCCTGGGCGCTCGACATTGAGGGCCCCTCCGGCCTGCATCTCCTCCCCACATGTCGCGAGCTAGGCATCACCGTATTCGCCTATTCTCCTCTGGGCAGGGGGATAATGACAGGACAAATCCGCTCACCGGATGATTTTGAAGAAACCGACCTGCGTCGACGTTTTCCGCGGTTCAGCCCCGAGAATTTCCCAAAGAATCTCGCCCTCGTACAGCGCCTGGTGGATATGGCGACGAAAAAGCAATGTACGGCAGGCCAGCTGACGATGGCGTGGTTGTTGCGACAGGGGGAGGATATTATTCCGATTCCGGGGACGAAGAAGATCAAATACCTGGAGGAGAATCTGGGTGCGCTAAATGTGGTGGTGAGTGATGAGGAAGAAAAACAAATCAGGGGTTGGATTGAGGAGTTGGGATTTGTGGGGGAACGGGTACCCCCAGGGTTGTTAGAGGAGTTGAACGATACACCGGAGCTGTAGGGGGTGCGGGCATACTGTTAAAGCTGTGGAAAAGCCGTGTAAAGGCCGTGTAAGGTCGTGGAAATGCCATGTTGTTCTTGCCAAACCACTCTGATGGGTGCAGCTGCTAAAGTGACCCTCGGTGCAGGTCCAGTTGCAGGCACAGCGTGGTTACCCATCTTTGGTTACCTCCTGTCTTGCTTCTCTGCTTGCTGCAGCCGCGTGTAATCGCGTCACGCACTCGAATCACATGCATTTCGCTGCCAAAAGGGAAGGACATTCCTGGCAATATTGAGGAAGGCACACTGACGATTCCTCCTCCACCAACAAGGCAGGAAAGAGACAGACACCGTCACCAAATAATAAAATGCACGTCCACCCGTCTCAGCTTGACTTTTCCTACACATCCAACATCCATCCATCTGCACATTTTAACTTGACTTGACCGCCTTACACTCCGGCATCATCACAGACCGTGCAGCACGTTACCTTAGCACGCTACCTTGGCCAGCCGCTCCAGCACATCAATACCACCGACCAAAGGAGGCTTGTCTCAGTAAACCCACCCCTAGACACACACGATGTCAGAATCAGGTAAGTCAAGTCACCCTTCCTTCAATGGTTCTGTCTCGTCGCCTTCGATTACATGTTTCGAGACTGAGATTCTAACACACGGCGTCATGGATTAGCCCCCCACGGAGTGGAGAAAACCATTGCCATCTGCCTCGCGTGTGTCTTACTCATTACCTCAGGTTACGCCGCCTACTGGGCAATTCGCAACAGAGGCAGAGAGATAGGGGGTCAGGAAGCGGCCTTGGAAGCCTCCATGTTGAAAACCGGCCAAGGGTCGCTCGAACTGAAGACCGTAACACCTGTGGGTGGCAATGTGGGACGAGCTCCGGCTGCTGTTGGAGGAGCTCTGACCGTTGCAGGAGCTCCGGCTGTTGGAGGATTCTGGGCTATTGGAGAATATGGGACTGGAAGAGGACCTCAGGTTGGAAGAGGAGATCGGGTTAGAGGAAGAGCTCGGGCTGTTGGAGAACGTCAGGTTGGAGGATTGTGGAGCCCGGCTTATTGGAGCAGCGCATGTGTGGCCCCAGCTGTCGAAGCGGCTCAGGTTCGCGGAGCCAAAATAAGCAACTCATCGTCAGGCGCCCCCCCAGTAGACCCATCCCAAACCGCGGGAGCAGTCAACTCATCGGGGGCAAGCATCTCCTCTGCAACAGGTGCCACACCCCTAGCGGGCCCGGCAACTGAAACGGCCACAGCACCCATAGCGAGCCCGTCAACAGAAACAGCCACAGCACTACCTGATGCAAGCGACGCAACCTCTAGTCCTTCGGCAAATTCTCATGTTCAATTCACCGAGGAGATACTGAGTCCCGGTCGGAGCAAAGACTTGGGTGTTTTCCAAAACTTTTGTTGAATGTTTGGACCTCTTGATGAGGATGGACCTCTCCAACATGTCCAGGTAGCGACTAGCGAGTAGTGAGTAGGAGTAGGATACCAGCGAAACATGATGGGATTTGTCTGTTGCCCTGCCTTCCGTGTGACGGGATTCTCGTTTCTACGCCTTCAACAACTTTGCAGCTCGATCATTGGCAATACTGCACATGGCCTGTATTGTTGTTAGCGCACCACCGCCTTTCCCCGGGGCAAAAGATAACTCACCTCTACCGCTTCCCGCTCCTCCGCCCGCATATTCCCCCTAGCAATCCTCCTCTCCATATCCCGCATAATCTCCTCCCTCCCTCGTCCATTGACAAAGACGACATATCTTAGACCCGGAAAGCGGTCTTCATATTCGCGATTTAACCTCGCCAATTTTTCCGCCGTTTCTTTTCCACCCTCTTCTTGTAACCGTCGTTGTTCCGCCCGGCTTTGTTCGCTGAGCGTTTCCTTTTTGGGCTCACCTAGTCGGGGATGTGAGCCGAGTATTGAGTGTAGTTTTTCCCGCGAGTCTCTCTGTTCCTTTTCCTTTCCGCGGTCTTCTTCGCCCTCTCTGTCTCTGTCTCCGGATCCATCTCCGGCTTCGGGTGGATGGGTGTTTGTCTCGGTCCCGGTATTCGCATTCGTATGTGCTTGAGCCGCCAAAGACAGAAGCTGTGTTCGCACCTTGCCAATGAAGTCTCCATACGAGGTGAAAGTGACTGCATGTGTGGATATGGATGAAGTAGACTGGGGCAAGGGATCGCGCAAGATAGGTAAGATCAGCGCATGGAGAGCGGGAGAAGGCTCAAAGAGCAAGTCTAGTGTTGCGGTGAGGACTTCATCGGGAAGAGAGGGGAGGGTCGCTATCGGTGGGAGTTGTGTTGCCATTTTTTTCTCTTTCTCTTTCTCTTTCTCTTTCTCTCTGTCTCTATTTCTCTATTTCTCTCGGTTTGGGGAATTGGGGGAGGTAACCCTGGGATGGGATTGGATGGAATACTCAAGTCAAAGCAAAAGCAATAAACAGATAGTAAAAAAACGAGGCACAGAGAGACAGACGGCTAGACAGACAGAGACAGAATGCGGTCCTTATCTGTCAAATCTCCGTGTGGGTCTGCCGTCTGGTCGGCCAGTGGGGGTTGCCGTGACGTGACGCGGGAGTACCAGTATGGTGGGACTCAAAAAAAAAAAAGAGCAAGATCGCAGTGCGGGGTGCTTGCGGCACATCGCCGGGATCCGGGCATGGAATGCGCGGGGTGGATGTACCAGCTTAGGTACCAGTACTTCCTTCATCCCAACCGTGAACTCACCATCAAGTACCCTCCATTCGGCACGTTCCGAATCCAGGACATTGCTCTTTCACCGAAACAATGCACGTACAGACGTACAGACCAAGTACTCTATACGAAAACTTGGGTTTGGTATCCACTCTTGGAATTCCGTTTCATCGGCCGGCGCCGTGCGATGGTCATCCGAATTGTTATGTACAGGACCAACCCCTGCCAACGACGTCGCCTGCCACCACCCTCCTCTCAACTACACCAATTTTGCCTGCCCATCAGCATCTGTCCCGATATCCCCATGCAGACCAATCCCAAAAAAAAAAAAGTCATACAGTCATCCTCTTCAGTTTCCTTTTTCTCCCTCGTAAAAATGCCCGCCCGTGCTATGCATTTAAGAATGCCATCCAGGATTTTGCAGCACCAATAATGCTTCACATGTCATATCCAATCCTATCCTCCAATTAGGTATTATCGCCAAAAACTCCGTTTGCCTGTAAGATCTCATCAAACCCTGGCATTCCACGGAATACCGTCCACCTCATCTAGGTAGTCTTCGTAGTGCTCGGCCTCATCATCCGATGGTTCCCCGTCGCCGCCAAATATGACGCCAAAGTCGGCATACACATCGTCCGGCTCATCTCCATATCTGCTCTCGTGCTCTGACGTGGGGAAGGCAACACTCTCATCATCCAAGTCATCCACATCGTCCAGGCTGATAGCAGGTCGCGTAGTCCGCAATTCTGGCGACCGCAACGGCCGCAGCCTGGGACTCGGCGACAGACGTCTAGGCGCTCCTGTGGGTTCCGATGGTCGTAAGCCCACAGGCGAACCAGGCGGTGATGCCCGAGCCTGGGTCCGCGCGCGGGCCAGTGGAGACAGAGGGTTTTGGAAAGATAAACGGATGGCCGGGGTAAGGGGAGGAGAGAGCTGGAATGACGGCACCGGGTAGCGCACATCGACGCTGACAGTAGGGACCGGGCCTTGCAGGAGCACGCTGGTTGCTGTCGCTGTCTCGCTAGTACCTTTGGCTTCCCACCGCTCTGCCAAGTCGGCGCGAGCCCTAGACCGAAAGGAGTTCATGGCCGCCATTCGGCGTAGTATAGACGAGGCACTAGGTGTCGGCGGCAGTGGCGCTTGCTGCTGAGCTGGCCCGAGGAGCTGTCGTCGCGCGGCCACCATGGCGGCGAGCTTCAAAAGCCGTTTGTCGCCCGCGGCTGCCCCTTCGCGGTTCAAAATGTGTGTTGCGGGCAGCGAAAAGGGTTCCGAGAGTCGTGATGTGACAAGCTGCCGGAGAAGACGCCGCTTCTTGCATGCTAGTTTCGCCGTGTTGAATCCATCCACGTCGGTATCAGGACGTCGTCGCTTCAGATCAGGTCTAGGGGGTGCTTCCAATTTTGGGAGAGGGAAAGTCAAGATCTTCTGACCCTCTGGAGCGGTCGCGGAGAATTTCCAGCCTGACCAGGCGACAGTGGTGCTTGGAAGGACCGCTGTTTTCCTGGGCGCTTCTTCGGGTGTCTCCAGCGATGATGACGCTGGTGATCCATTTGGATGATCCTTTGCTGGAGGATCGGCTACCGGTGACAGTTGCGTTCGTTGGCGGAGTGGCTTGCTAGCCCGCGTGAGCTCGTTCAGCGCCGGAAACTCAACTGCTGCTTGAAGGAGCGCCGCACTGAGGTTGACGCGCTGGGCTTGTTGGAACCGGCTGTCGCGCAGAGGCCATGGTCCGTATTGTTCAAACGAACTTTGGCTAAGAGACTCAAGTTGCACCCCCATCGTGCCCGGTTTGTCTCTGCTTGCAGCAAGAGCGAATAGTTTCCACCGTACCCTCCTGTTCCTCGGATGCAACCCTTGGGTTGATGTTAGCAACGCATGTTTGCTTGGTCCAGAAACATGCGATGGGAAAGTCGTTTCGAGGCCGGGACAGTCAGGGTAAGACCCTCGGACCAGTGCAGATCTTTGACGGTCGATCAACCCGCCACAGCGACTTGGGGGTTTCCGACAGTCGAAACGACAAAGCCTGTCGAAGGGTCGCGGGGAGGGTTAAGAGGGACGGATGGCAGCCCAACACCCAGTGGTGCCAGGTTGGGAAGCACCGGACAGGAAAAGAGGGGGTGTACGCTTCTGCTTGGCTGTCTGACCAGCAAGGAATCCCTCTGGTCCTCGGGAGTCGCCACGGGTGGTCCAAACCGGCGGGAAGAAGAGGGGGTGGTGGACCGGCAGGTGGAAAGGTGGGACAAAACAGGACCAAAGACGGTGCTGCAAAGGGCACAAGATCTATTTATTCAAGACGGACAGTTCACCCCAGAGCGAGCAAGGAGGCGAACGGACTGGCGTGCAGCGCCAGCCAGCCGGTGTCAGGCGGGGAAGAGATCTGGTTCCAGGACGCACAGGCTGCGGGCCTCTCCCCAGCCGGAAATCGACAGAAGGGGTTTAACGTCGACCAGGAAGCCGTCCAGCCCGGGCAGGTCAAGGACGCTTGGCTCGTTAATAAAACCCAAAGACGTCAAAGTCCAATCCGAAGCTGTGTTTCTGGCAAGGAGGGCCCCTAGTCGAAGGCAGGGCGACACGACACCACCTCCATCCTAGTGGACCTGGAATCCTGGATTGTTGAAAAAGCTGGGGCAGCGCAGAGGCGGGGAAATGGGTGGAGTGTTGCTTTTTCCGACCCTTTTCGTGTGCTGTCTCGTTGGGTCGTCGAGTTGGCCGGATGGAAAAGGCCAGGGAACGCAAAGAGGGTCACACAAATCCTGCTCCTCGAGTGTCTCGTGCCGTTTTTTTCTCACCAAGACCGCGCGGCGACGGGGTCAGCAGACAGGCAGACACAGCCGGCGAAAGAAGGACAGCCTGCGGCAGGCAAGAAGTCGGTCTGGAGAGAAGCCAGTCGTCAAGTTTCCATGGCGTAATTGAAAGAGAAACCTGCTGCTCTTCAGGCTGCGTCGGTGGCAGAGGGTCGAATGGAAGGCGCGACAGATCAACGACTGCGACCTTGGGGCTGCGGGCGAGGGATCCCTGCAGTCTTGGAGCCCCTCTCTCGGCTTTTGGGCTCTTCTGTTTGGACAATGGCTCAAACCCCCTCCTCTTTCCCCGGAAATTCTCCACCCTCCCAGGCCTAAACCGACGGCGTGTTGGTGCGTTGGAGCTCTGCAGCTCCCTTGTCGATATCACACCCAGCTAAACCATTGTCGCGCTCCGCGCCTCGTCAGACCCCTCCATGTCTCATCAAAGCATTGCCGTGCTGTCATTTCTTTTTCGTCTGCCTTTGCTTTTTTTGCTCCAGCTGCGGCGGTCCTTGGCTTCTCAGCGTTAATGCGCTCGGTCCTGGCTTGCCTGGAAGCTGTGTCTGGTGGAAAGAAATGCGAGCAAAGTGTGCGTTTTGGCCACAATGTCACCTTAGGTAAGCTCTCAGAGCACTGACCATGGAAACCAATTTTTGCGCGGCCTCTTTCGTCCAGAACTGCCTGCCGGAAGTCCATCTCCCAAATCAGCCGTCCCAAGACCCCTCGTCTCATTCGACGGGAAGTGTCACGGGGCGCTGAGGGACACAGCTTGTTTTTTCGCGGGAATAGACTGGGCCAATCAAACCCCGCAAGGTCCAGCCCTCTCGAATGTGCCGTTGCCAATTAGGAAATGCTAACAATGGCTCTGCCGATGTCACACAGGGTCGCACCCATCGTCATTGGCCCTCGGTCGCGGGTCTTTTTTAACGAGCAAAGCCGGGCAAAGGTACTGACGGAGACTCGACCAACGGAGACCATTCCGCGACAGGCCGTTCATTGTTTTTGCTATCAGACGTTCCAGTATCCTGGGACGGCGAGAAAAGACCATCTAGTTCATGGGTTTTAGCGGTTGATAACCACCTGTTGCTGTCCGTACCACGCCGCACTCTCGGCACCACGTCAGCACTGCAATCGAAGCCCCCCGAAAGAATCTGGGGTAACGATGAAGGAGCGATGCGGGAGAGTAGGGTCTGGATCAAGGGATTCATCCCCTCGTTGGCGGTTCACCGCAATTTGCCTGACAGCAACGGAAATGGCTTCGAGAGTCGCCGAGATACTGCTCGGCGCCACAACGACACCGCAGAAAGGGGTCAGCAAATCTCCCATTCTCGTGATCTTCCGAGCCCCTTTCTGAAGATCTTGTGCGCGATTTCTCTCCGCGACGCGCTAAAAGACCAACCCGAAAATAGCTGTCGTTCCTCCACCATGCTAGAGTAATGGTACCGAGACCACTCCAAGCGCGCTTAATCGTCACGGCCCGACATTTCGGCTGTCGTCCATGGTTCTTGCTGGCTCCTGGGTTGTGAAACGTTGACACCATCAACACCACGGGTGTCTGCGAGTTTCTAACATCAGCGCATCGACACATCGGTAGAGAGCTCGCTCGGAAACCAGCGGCAATTCTCGGTTTCCAGTATGCCAGCTGCAATTTCACGCTTACTTTGCTGCATAACATCACGCCTACCGCAATAGGAAGCTCCTTACCCAGACATCCACGTGGAGTGTCACGGAGGCCCGCTCCATTGAGGCAAAGCCCTAGGAGCTGGACATTTCGGGAGACTGGTCGTACCTGGAAATATTCTTCCTGGCTCCGTTTCGATGGCATTACAGCTCTTACCTTTCCGCTCTAGTCTTTGGCCTAGTTTGCTTTTGTGGGCTGGCACCATCAGGACCAAAAGGCAGCTGAAGCGATCAACGTTACGATGGATGCCCCTTTCTGACTCTGCGGCCCGATGAGCCTCTATTTGCCACACTGAGAATTGCTTTTGCCAGCAACACAAGTCCCGGTCTCAACTACCTACCAGACAACCCAGAGGTCTGGATCAAGATGCAGTCTATATGCGCGACGAGCCCTTGGCGTCACTGGGGACCATCCAAACAGAATCCAGAGTCGCATATGGTGGGGGGAACACAACACCACCCTCCACTACGGTCTGGCCCGCCAAGCAGGCTCAAGAACAACGAAACAACAGCCCAGATTCGGCGCATTTCAGACACAAAGTGCAGGACCTTTTGTGAGGCAAGTGAGGGTAGTTTCCTCGTCCCGTCCTTTGCGTCTTTTTTCCACCACTCACAACTGGGTAATGGCCGACAGAAGAGACGTGCAGCCACACCCCATCAGCTGTCCCCCCTCCTTTGCCTGGGGAGCAAACCACCTCCAGCACCCCGCAATATTTAACACCCTCTAGCAGTGAGCTCGCGCCGAAATGAGGGTCCAAGGACAGGGGCGTTTGCAGCGCTTACGGACAGCCGCAACCCTCAAACAAGTTCCAGGGTGTGTATGATTATTCTAGGAGATTTCCTATTTCGTCGACCGATCGCCACGTCGAGATTCCAGATTGTGAAAAGACGACAGCCAAACAAACCGCCTCGTGTCTGTTTCTTTTTTTCTTCTTTTTTTTACTGTTGGCAGAGCAGTTGAGTCTTCCCCCCCTTTTCCTCTCGGGAGTTTCAAAATTCAATGGCCAGGGAATTTTGTTACCCCCTTCCCCACTGCAGGGTTGGGTTGGGTTAGGTGGGGGTTAGTGCATCTGGGCGTTGGATTCTGGCTGTGACAGAATTCCGCGGCGAACGGTAAGGAGGGTGTGTCGGTACCAGTTCTGTTAGGCTGGGCTAACCCCCTTGTGTTTCTTGAGGTCGAAGGGCCGGCTCGTACCCCCACCGAAGGATGCGGGAAGGTTGATGAACTCCCTACCGTGGCGTTGGGTTGTCTAGCAGCTGCTTCTGCATCTCCGGAGCTGCAGTCATGGTCCGGTAGCGTCGTTAGAAAAATCGGATTGCTTTAGCGGTCCGGAGGCATGCATGGGCAGATGCGTGTTCACCAGCAACGGGTTTCTTTCGCGGAGACTCAACGAAAAACAGAGTCTGGTGGGTATGTACCTGCTGACTTCAGGGGTTTCGGAGAACTCGCCGGAGAAACAGCCAACCGCGAGACCGGAAGAGGAAAAGAAAGTCCCCCGTGGAAAGCCCGACAAAACCTGGCCAGTGCAGGTCAGGTAATCAAACACACGACAGATGAGAGACAGGTTTCGCCACGTTCCCCCCCAATGAAGGCCGAGGAGGTCACGGAGGCGTTTCTGCAGCCCGAACGTCACAATATCTAATGGCTGCAACTTGTTTTCGTCACCCTTGTTTCCTTCCTGGTTTCTTTGCCGGACGAACATGAAACCTTGTCCTGGTTCTGTCTGGTTCCGTCACCGAGTTAGCTGCGCAGTATTGATTTCAACCCTCCACCGTGCTCTAGACTGAGGAGTCGGCGGATTTCGGAAGACGGTGGCAAGGTGCAAAACTTTTCATACGTATGCCACGTGGGAATTTCAGTTCCTCCCTCCAATGGGTGTCTGCACTTCAGCGGTGGGCACGTGGTAAGACACCTCCCCAAGCCCTAATTTTAGGGGGAATAGTACGGGTGGCTAGCCCTGCATGGCGGTTTTCTTGCAGCCCACAATGGTACAGTACCTTGACAGTTGGTGAGCAAGCAACCCAATATCCACAGAGCAGAAGTGCAGAAAATACTGCTCGGCAACATTGCTGTTTCCGGGACCGAGACGTCAACAAACTCGAGACTCTGGGAGCTTGGTGCCTCGGGTCATGGCGGCCCAGTCCGTTGCGTAACAGGTCGTTGGAAGGGGCATTATTTTCGGTGGAAACCAGGCTACTTTGAGCTGCCTGATCAACCTGGCGAAGAACGTCTTGAGACACCGAGACATCCTCCAAGCTCTTTTCCGAACCACACGGTCCCGCTCCCCGAAACATTTGTTCGCCTGGGAATTATGGTCTCGTGTCTGGGAAGAGTGCGAAAGATTCGCGGCATGTCTCCCAGTTATATCCGTAGCGCGCCCTCCCTAAGGCACCTAGATACCGAGGTATGTACCTATCTATCAAGTTTTGCACAAATAACCGTTATAAAATGTTTGTTAAACCGCATGATCCAAACCCTGAATCCTGAATCTGTATGTATTCGTATGATGAACTTTCCCAGTACACTTGGTAATGGAATACCTGTTCGGGGAAAACATCGAAAAGGAAGGTAGAGTTACAAAACGCTGCTTGAAAGGCTTTCCCTATCTGCCTAGGCAGGTCCCGGACGAGAAAACCTAGAGAATACAAACCCAAGATTCGATACAATAATAGGTTTGAGGTTCCTTCAGAGCGCCGGGGGCGAATGCCCTGTATTTATAGACGGCCGTGGTTATCTGATCGGCCTGTTACGTCGTAAATGAAGATATCTGCACCCAAGTTTGCAAAACCAAGTCCTCAACTTTCACGTCGAATTCTGCGTTGCAATATGGCGTCTGGCTCGCCATCAAAGAGTCAGTGCTTCCCAGGCTTGGCGCCGCGGCCCGGAGCATGTGGGGTTTGGAGACAAAGCTGCCTCGGCACTTACCCCTGTCGCCACGAACCGAGCAACGGCGCCGAGCCCCGCTGCACAGAGAAACATGGCCGTATCGCGCCGTGTCGTACATCTCAAGATCGGGCAACCCGCCCAGGTATTTTACAATTTAATGATCACTCTTAGGCTATTTAGGGGCATTGTCGAAAGTAGGACGAGGTAGTGACCATGGCTCCCGATGATCGACTCACATTCCAGGAGGCACTCAACCTCGTGAAGCTGCCCACTGGGACTGTATCGCAGCGCTTCATGTCAACAAGAGCTGCATATATTCCGGGACAAGAGCTCCACAGCGGATTGCCTCGTTTGCACAGTGCAGCATACGGGGGCGTTGCCTACGGCCAAGCGGCGCTCGCTGCTTGTCGCACATGGAGGGAGCTCGAAGACCAGAAGGGTACAAAGCCGTCGGAGAGACTCGGCCTTCATGTAAGATGTCTCCTCCGCCATCCCTTGGGCCTCCTTAACCAGTCTAGACGATCCATGGCTACTTCACCGCTATCGGGAAGAGTGATCGACCGTTTGTGTATGAGGTCGCGCCGACAACGACCTCTCGCACCTTTAGCATTCTCTCGGTGACCGCAACTCAGCCTTCAGTTCCGAGTACAAACCCGCAGCGCGATCATTTCCCACTGGAGGACGCTTCACTGCCTCCGGGGCCGGTCGCCTTCGCTGCGCAGTACTCGTTCAAATCGCCAGAGCCTGACAGCAATGGCGTTGCGATGCAGGACGACGCCCCGCAGAAACGTTTCGCATCGATCCTGAACACACGTCGGGCTGAAAACTGGCCGCCGGCACCTATTGTGGACATCGATGCGGTAAAGTCCATCGATAGCACCCATGGTGTCGGGGTCTTCCCCGTTGTTGATATGAAGAAGGTTGACATGACGGCATTCAACAAAGGGAAGCCGGTTCATGAAAGGGTCGAGCTCATCCTCTATCGCTTACTGAAGCCGCTGCCATCCGACAGGACTGATGGGTTTGACGCCAATGCGCACGCTGTTGCGCACGCCTTTACCGTGGACCGTAATGGGCTATTGATGGCAGGAAACCACCTCGGATTTGGTTGGTCATTCGGCAGGGTAGCTAGCCTGAGCTACAGCATTGTGTTCCACGTCAACGTCGACGAAGTCGTGATGCGCGACGGCGAGTGGTGGATCCAGGAAGCGACATTCCCGCGAGCTGGAGCTAGCAGAGGCATTGTAATGAGCAGGATTTGGAGCCCGCAAGGCGTTCATATCGCGACGGAATACCAGGACGGACTCATTCGAGCATACGAGGAACGGCCGAGCCGAGAAAAACTGTGAAGCGGCCACAGAGCTGCGAAATGAGCCCAAAACTAATCGGCAGCACTCAAGAGCAACAGGGAACACGGGGAATGTGTCATAGCAGATAGACGCATGTAAATAGAACAGAAAGTCGCAGACCAGCTCGGAGCTCCAGATGCGAAACCCACGTGCAAGGTCACATGCATCCGCGCTTTTCCTGATTCGGCAAAGACCTTAGATCCATGCTCGCAACGTCAATCAGACCATTTTGAATCCGGCAGCTCCCTCACCTCACCACATCACCAAAACGACAGTCAATTGACACGACGCCGCCATGTTTTTGCAACGCTCCGCCGCGGCCATTGCGCGCCGCGCTGCTGTCGCTCCCGTCCTCCGTCGCAGCCTGGCCACCTCGGCCGTCCGCCGTAAGTTGTGCTCGCATTTCCCACCTGGAATCCGCGAAATTACGGACGCTACACGAAAACAAAATCTCGCAACCCAAGCTTTCCTCGCCCGCTTTGCCCCCCCTCACGGAAACTATACAAGTTCAATCCCGCCCTGAACCCCCGAAGCTAATCAATTGCTCTCTACGATAGGCGACGCCGTGTCCGAGTCGTCGGCCCCTACCAAGATCAAGGCCTTCCACGGTACGAAACCCCAGCTCCCCGCGAAAGGCATTGCGTCATGTCGCAGCAATGGCGTCAATTGGGCGGGCCAGGCAAGAGATGGGAATCAAGGATGGGATGCTGGTCTTTTTTGAGGGGGAGGGGAGAGCTGTAGGAGGATTGGTATGGTAAGATGCAGCTAACGTGTCGGTCCGTAGAGATCAAGTCGGCCGATGACCTGAAAGGCCCCGGTGCCGCCCCCGCTACTGTCCCTACCGACGTCGAGCAATCCACGGGTCTGGAGCGTCTCGAAATTCTCGGCAAGATGGAGGGCGTCGACATCTTCGACATGCGGCCGCTAGATGCGTCCCGGTTGGGTAAGGGGAATTCTGTCTCTGGCTGCCTTGGGGGTACAGCAGGCTGATGTGATATGACACGATTAGGAACACTCGATAACCCGGTCATGGTTCGCTCGGCTGGTGAGGAGCAGTATGCCGGTTGCACTGGTGTCCCAGCTGATTCTCACACCGTCATCTGGCTTGGTGTATGTCATTCCCAGGGGTGAGGGGTTTGAGATGGATGCTGACAATATTATGTGTAGCTCTCCAAGGAGCGTCCCGTCGAGCGGTGCCCCGAGTGCGGCAGCGTCTACAAGATGGAGTATGTTGGCCCTGCCGATGACCACCACGGTCACCACGACCACCACGGTTACGAGGAGCCCAAGACCTTTGCCAACTTTGTCAAACCCGAATACTGGTAAAAGAGTAGGTGGTGTTTTGGACAACGGCACTGCGATAGAAGAGGACGGTATGGGAGGGGCGAGGGACTTGTAGAATACTGGGGCATGCAGACGAACTGTATAGATTCTCTATGTCTCTTTGCTTTCATTTGCTATTGACGCGGCGGACGTTGTGATATCCATGACGCTCATGCTGTGCATGACGAGACGTATGTACGACTTGGCTTGACCACCTTGCCACCTGCCTGGAATACCAGGTCTCGACTGTGGCATCAAAATTGGTCCGACCCGACTTAGTCCGGCCTGGCCGTGTTCAGGTGACTCTAGGAGTTGGGAACTGAGTAAAGATGCAGTGATCCCCTATCTTCAACCCTCGTCATCACCGAAGCTAAGCTTGATCTTTTTTGCCTTTTTCTTGTCTCCCTTTTTCTTGCTAGAGGGGATATCCTCTACGGATTTGACTTTTTCCTTGCCTTTTGCCTCTTGTTCTTCTGGTTCCTCTGCCCCAATCACCCTACCGACTTTGCGCTTTTTGAGATTGCCCGCTCCAATTCCAACCGATCCTTCTCCATTCTTTTTGTCTTTATCCTTGTCATTTTCTGTTCCCCCATCCCCATCCCCATCCCCTATCGTTCCTCCCCTTTTATTTGTATCTGTTTCTGTTTCTTCTTTTGTTGTGGTATGCACTATGCCATCCACAATTTTTATATCCCCAAGGATATTCCCCTCGGTATCCACCACCGTCGGCGCATCTTCTCGCTCTGCACTATCCGACCTCTTTTTAGAAGGGCGTTTCTGCGCCGCGAGGATAGGATCCGGTCCCTCTCCTAGAGAAGAAGAAGCTTCGCCTCGAAGGCGCGCGAGGAATGGCGGGAGGGTCGATGAGTATTGTAGGTTTTTTGCATTGAATTTGGGAGCCATTTTTTTTGTGGATATGTGTTTAGAATCGAATAGCCCAAGCCAGGCCAGGCCAGGCCCTGCTGTTGCTGTACTGTGTCTTGCTTTGTGTGTTATGTTGTGCCGTGTACTGTCTAGTCTTGTCTTGTCTTGTCTTGTATTGTTTCCTAGTGGGCGCTCGGGGAGGGGTCAAGTCGCTGTGATTTGGCTTCGTTGGGTAGGTGGTTTGGGATCGGAAGGTGGAATATGGAATCGGCAGATGAATGCGCGCGGTTGGATTGGGTCAATCGTCCTGTTTGGTCAGACGCCGCGCAAAACTCAGGGTGCTGCAGTGCGGGTTACGCCGTCTTTGAACCTAGGCGGCGTTGGAATTTGGAGTTGGAGAGATGCATCCTCCGACCGCTGCGGGTGCGGGTCAGCTCCAAGCTACCCGCTAACACCTGACAGTGGCGCTAAATTCGATTCCCTAGGGCTGAGCTTCAGGCTCATAGGGCTGAAGATACACAAGCTAAAGCCTCCACATTCATGCCTGGCGAACGTTACAGCACCACTTCTTTAACCAGAATCTCGGTTCAATTCTCACTGAGAGCAAAATTTGAAAGTCTACCACATGACAGCTACCCATCGAAGTCGCCTTCGAGCCCCCCCTTTACGCCTGACTATTAGAAACCAACCGAACCGAACGCCGTCGCAATGGTGTTGAAACTACTCCGTACCTCACCCAAAGACTAAAACCGCGGTATAATAAATCCGCCGGCACGTATCCACGACGGGCCACCCAACTCTGAGATCAAGGTGTCAGCTATCGTCGACAAGAAAAACAGGACCGAGACTCACCCAATAAAAATCATCTTCTGTCGGTTTCTCGAAAAAGCCAACACAACACAGTGCTCATGCTTGCACCACAAATACCTTGCTGGCCTCACATCTGCTCATTCCTCTTCTCTTCCAAAATCTCTGCCACGCTGGTCCGACCTGTCCGCCTGGCGCGCTCAATGACTTGGTCCAGCATTCCGAAACGCCGGTAGACACGAACCATCTGAGTCGCAATCATATCCGTGTCGTGATTGATGGCCGAGTCCCACCAGCGCGGGCGCGGCCGAAGGTCAGCCGTTGTTCTCTCATGTCGAGAAAGATTTCTCCTCGCGAGCTTCAGCATATGGTCAACGTCACGTCGCTTTATGCCCCGGTCAGCCTCCAGCAAGAGCAATACAATGCCATTATAGCCACCCGCTGCGGCGTACTTGAGTGCTGTGTAGTTCTGGTGATCCTTGGCATGCGGTTCGGCGCCGTGTCTTATGAGTGTGGTCACGGTTTCATGAAAGCCCGCCTCAGCAGCTGCCATAAGTGGCACGACACCGGAAGAGTCGGCTCGGGGGACGCTGTCCAACAGGTGAGGCACATCGGACGGCTCATCGTAAAGTGCGTCTAAAATCTTCTTCGTATCTTCGTCGCTGTGCGAGAACCGAAGTCCTTGTTTGACATAGGCCATGTTTCCACTTCGCTCGAGTCGATCCTGACTGCACACCGCAAAGTACAGGATTGATCTGTCGTTGTCCGCTATGGCGTCAAGCTTGGCACCGTAATGTTTCAAGAGCTTAACCAACTCCACGTTCCGTTGGAAGGCTGCATAGTGCAGTGGCGTAATGCTTCCCACATTGGGGTCGATCTTTTGGTCAAGTAACCGCTTCGTCTCGTTCCAGTCGCCCTTGATAACCGCTCTGTGAAGCGCTGTGTCATCGTGAAAAGCGCTCTGGTTGACATGCCCATCGTTTGGATTGTTGCTTGTAGTAGCGGGATGGCGGTAGTAAACCTCTGAGCCTGCTTGCCCTGGATAGTCTGAGTTGTTGGCAACGCCCATAGTAAAGGCGCTCTGAGATTGGCTCCTCTCCCAGGCATTGGTAGGTGATGTCGAGTTATGACGTGCACGTGGCAATATCGGTCTCGAGACACCAAAACCGGAGGTCTGCTGGGGAAGGGTTGTTTGTGGTGGCCCTTGAAAATAGGCGAAGGTGTTCCAGGGGGAAGCAGCGAACCCACTTTCGACACTGGACGTGTTGTCAATGGGCGGAATCTCATACGATAGGCTCGTAATATCCTCCTGTTGTAGCATGGATGTGAACCCCGGAGAATAGGGGACAACCAAGCTGGAAGCACTAGTTTCGCCCGTGGTGTCGGAGAGGGTGCCCCCGAACCGAGAGTCGAGAGGCATGACACCTGATGGCGTGGCGTCTTGATGAGCTCTGGTGTAACGATATGTTGGTGACGAGGGCATCGATGAGGCGGACCAAATAGGGGCTCGATCTGGCGACGGATATTCGGTGGCTTGGGAGGCCGTGTCCGAGTCGCTTGATCCGAGAGCTGCATCAGCAGCATCTGGGAGGGTACGGCTTATACTGTTAGGCTTTGGGGTGCGGCACCGGACGCCAGGGGGCAAGGACACTGCCGGGGGTTTTAGTCAGTATGTGAGCTTGTAGATTGTAAACCATGAGAAATACCTGGCTCAGCAGCGAGTAGAGTCTCGTCAATCTTGTGGCGTTTGGAGAACCGGTTGAGCTTGTCTCTTGGGACTAGGAGACCGTGGCGAAGGAACTGGGTCTCCTTCCTTTCAAACTGCAGGCGACGTGCCCGAAAAGCTATCATGGCCTTCATGTCGTCGGCGCTGATATTCTTCTCCAAGCCCCAAGCCTTCAACTGGGTCTTGTACTGCCTGGTGCTGAAACGATGAGTTAGGGGGTGGGCGCGAATCTAGGACCAGATGCATTTGGGGGAACATACGTCGCCGAGAATCCATGCTTCTGTTTCATAAACTCTACAACGTCGGAAAGACGCCTGTTCTTGGCCCAGTACAGGTGAATGATGATGCTCTTGTGGGCTTCCCAGTCGGGACGCTGAGCGGGTGCCATGGCGGTCTGTGTGGCAGCGATGACTGGAGGGGAGCTTTTGCAGAACGCGATCAAGTAGGCGTCCAGCGCAGTCTAGGATCGAAACGAGACGAATGGTGAGAAGAGCGAGAAGAGCAGTCCATAGCTTAGACGGTTGACCGCCATATATCACTCGGAGGCGACAAGCTTGTTGTTTATAAGAGCTAGCCTCGCGAAGGTGTGGCGCTCAGCGCCATTTCCCAAATGTCGATCGAGGTGCCAGCGCACTGGGAGTCGCATGGGTGGTCATACCTAAGGCCACCATTTTCGGTCCCCCGTAATTTTGGAGGGGTCGATGGCGGCTGAACCAACCCTTGCGACTGATTAAAATGTCGGGCAGTGGTGTCCGCTCGACCTTGACCGCGCCGCACACCAGGTTTTCCCGAGGGGTGGTGACGCGAGAGAAAACCGACACACCGACCAGGGGCGGGGAAGCTGAACCTGCCGGCCGGGGAAGTGTGACTTGCTGCTTCGTCTTCCCTCCCCTCATCCGCAAGAGAAAAAAGGCGTCTGAGAAACAATTGTCGCATCGCATCACGCCCGGCTGCACTGAGCTGTCTTGAGTGGCGCTAGCCTACACGTGGGGGAAGTTGCTGGCTCCAGGTTGAGCGCGCCGGGGCTTGGATTCCGGGGAACGGTCCCGGTTGGTGATCAGAGATGGCGATGACGATGACCCAAGCAGGATGAAGACGATGCCTGCCGACGGCAGAGCGTACGGAACGGTTCCCCGAGTGCGAATGTGTCTCGTCGCAGGACACCTGCGTACCACGGGCACGTCAAAAGGCCCTGTGCCCCCCGGTCTGCGGCTGCAGTCGTCACCCAAAGCGAACGTAGGGGGCTGTCGTGGTGATCAGCAAATCTTCCAGCTTGAACAGTGCAGTAGACTCTCTGTCGCTCTCTTACCTTGCTGTCTGTCCCATTCTCGCCCGCCACCCTACTTCCAGAATGCCTCACCGCCGGAGCCCAGCGGTTCCTATGTCGGTCGAAAGCCCTCTGCAAGGTCCTCGATGGCCGAAGCAGATTGGGTCGGTGTCGGACCGGAAGCGTCCCGCGAGTCCCCCCCCCGGGCGTCCGCCTAAGACAAGGCAACCAGAACTAGCGCTTCCAGTAGTCTTCTACACTTGCATTTCATAGGGCGGCCTCTTTATCGCTCGCGATGACGGTTTTAGCGGGGGAACTCAAGACACGAGACAATCGACAAGTCATTTGTGACAGGTCGTTCGTGCCTCCCCGACTCCGCCGACTGGGTTTTCTGAGTTGGCGCGGCTGGCTGTGTCTGTCTGTCCCAGCACGGCCCCGTTTTGGAGAGATTGCTCACCCAATAGGGGGTCTCCCTCAGGATGGTGTTGAAGAACCTACCTAAAGTTCAAATCCTGAAAGATTGTTCACCGGCACCCTTCCAAACACAGCGCAATGGCGAATCCACGAGGGCATTTCCCAAACTGTCAACATCAAAGGCACGATGAGGACCTTCGAGGCCTCAATTTCTAAACTCAAGGCTCGAGTATCTCTGCTAAGCGCCCCTATGAACGGGCCTCTGGCTGTTCAGATACAGCAAGGCCTCCCCTACAAGCTCTATCAGGTCCCACGCTAACAATATCTCAGGGGTCAGATTGTGCGGAGGACAGAGTATCCAGCAAAAGTGCAGTTCTCTGGAGAGACCCATGCTGATTCACGAGCGGTTCCGTCTGGTGTCTGGACTGGCAACCGCGGTTCAACGGTCCCTTCCTTCACGTACTCCAACCCCCTGTCCATCTGGCTCATTTCGTCTGGGAAAGGTGTACACTAGGACCGGCTTCCCTTCCGCGTGTCTAGCATCGCCAAGTGAGCCGTGACTATCCCAGTTCGGGGAGGTACAGTAACCGTCCCCCCCTTTGCCGCCGCTGTCCAAGTCCCATGTCACGCTCTTGCTTGGCCTGGAGAGAGCCTAGTATCATGAGTTGAGCCGCGCCCCTTGCTGGCGCCGCTGCGCATCAGTCACGTCTTGTCATCGCCGACTGCCATCGTTTGATCAAGGAATCCTTTGAGTTTGGCTGCTTCGTGGTTCTAACTGCTGACGAGCTAGTGTTACACACACCGCTGCATTACACGAAAGTGTACAAATGGGTGCTTGACCACTCATGTCTTATCACCTCAACACTCCCCCGCCCTCCGCATTAGATGCAGTCTCTGCGGACCTCCATTGGCAGCCAGATCTGTTCTCATTCAAAGCCTCACCGCCAAAGGAGTGGACAGCGTATCAAATTATTACCATGAGACATTCCCAACCCGGGCGTGAAGCAGACAGTTTCAACCATCATGTGCCGTATAATTCAAAAAGAAAAGTAGAAACGGCCGAAGCTAGTGATATCAGGCCCAGCGCACCCAACGCTGTGTATGGCCCCCAGACGCGCCGACCAATGTTGTAATAATAAGGTGAGGTGCGAAAACATCCGTGACGTTCGCTAATGTAGATACAAGGAAGGGCAAAATATATTAGGCAGTTGGCACCGCGCGCCCGTAAAAAGCACGAACAAAGCCATAGCAAAATGGGTATCACGATTGTGCAACAACAAGTTTAGAGGAAGAGCAGGCCGACGATGCCGACAATGACCGCAAAGGCGCTGGCCCCGAGTGTTCGCTCGACGCCGCGGGGGCTACCGCTGCCGCTGCCACCTTGCCCCTGGCATGACTGTGCGAACCCAGTAGTTACGCAGCCCGCAGCGCTTCCTGTGCCACTGCCTCCGGAGCCTCCGCCAGGCACCTGACCACCGGGAGAACCACCGCCCGGGATAGAGTGAACCGAAGCTGACGGAGAGCCGCCCGTCGCGGTGCCATCGTCATAATCCATGTTGGTTCCGGTTGCGCCGAAGCTCTTGAGAACCGTCTTTCGGTCACTGTCGACGACCGTATTGTTCGTGGCGGAAATATGGTTGTAGTAGTACGACGTTTTCTTGTTGGTGCCAGGAGGGCTCTGTGCGTTGTAGCACTTAACCGAAATCTCGCTAAAAGTCGCAAAGTAGTAGCCGTAATCCTTGATGTCGCCGCCATTCCAGTCAATCACGCCACCAGCCCAATCGATGGTGCCCTTGGCGTTGGTCTCGAGACCACCAGGCCAGAGGGAAATCTGGACACGCGACGGAGTTTGGGGAAAGTTCCATTGGTTCGCAGTGGCGTTCCAAGTCTCGGACTTCTTCTTGGTTCGTGTAACCACGCCATCGACCACCCAATCGATTTGTTCGGGCGTCCAGCGGATCTCGTACTCGTGGAAGTCATTGAAGGTATCAGATGACACGCTGCTGTTACCCGAGTTGTCATCTGTGCGAGCGGCCAGTTAGTAACAAATAATAGATTGCAGGGAGATGAAGCTCACAATTCGGAATACCTTGGAAGTAGTAATTGGTTTGAACATTGCGCAGGTCGGTGCCGACCCATTCGAAATCGATTTCGTCCTTGACATCGCTAAACAGGATGAAAGCCGTGACAACGCCCTTGGCTCTCGAGGTCTTCATCTTGGCCTTGACTGTGCCGTACCACATGTACGTTGTCGATGCCAGAACGGTGCCGACGGACTTGGGTGGCATAGTAAGCAGGGTGTTACCATTGTACACTACCGGCTCGCCCTGTCCAACCCAGTCGGCCTCGTTAGGGTCGCCGAGGTATTTGGCGATATCACGGTAGCGGTTGAGGGAGTCCATCTTATAGACCTTATCTTTGCAGACCGGCGCGGGCGCGCACGAATCGAGGGAAAACGACATGCGCGGGTCGCAGCCACCGAGACAAAAAGCTCCAACACCGCATTGGCCGTATTCTGTGATGCAGGTTTCCGAACATTAGCGGCCGCCACGCATAGGCCAAGTATGGGGTGCAGGGCTGTGGAACCATGCTGTCAAAAGAAACTTGGGACTCGGGCGAAACTTACGACCGCAGCATGGCGCTTCCTTGGGGCATTTCTTATCCAACGCGCACGTCGGTGGTTCTGCGAGGACGCTGGTGACGCCTAACAAGGCGACGCCCAGCGGCAAGATTGATCGGACCATGATGAGTGGCGTCCTCCTGGTGACTTTTGGGTGGATTGGAGGAGGGTCTTGTCGCAACCGTAGAGGGGAAACGGCGAGTATTTGAGGGGCTGACGCGCTGGTAGGATGCGAGGAATGCCAGTCGAGTCTGGACGAATCCGGTTTGATTCACCTTCCCGGGTTGGTGTCCCTCAGGAGCGCCGATTTATGCGCAGTATTTCGGGGAGCAAAGTGCTTGGAATGGAGAGCCAATCGGCAAAATGAGTTGACTCGATGTTCCAGGCCTTTTCAACGGTATAAACGGAGACAACCTGCGTGGCCCTGTGCAGATCAGCTGGGCTCGGCGGCGATTACAACACCGTGCAGGCGAAACAATAGGTCGAGCTGAGTCGGGTGCGGCCCCAGTGTGGTTCGATTGAGTTCAGCGAGCGTGGGAATCGGTGGCGTTCCAACAGTAGCGAATGAAGATTCAACGAGAGTGAGGCATGTGTATGAAGACGTATCCAGAACTAAGCTCACTGAAGAGACAAGCTCCGGTTGATCCCAACAGCCAAAATAGGGGGGAATGGAGGTGACAAGAGAAGATAAAAGAACGCAAAACTAGAGACGCGGGAGTGCCTTATTTTAGCAGAGGGGATGGGAAACGAGGTGGTGGGTTAGAGCGGCGGCGCTAATCCTGCTTGGAAATGCACAGACGGAGCCGACAGGCAATGGAGGCGAGTACGGCTGGGAAAACATGACAAGGGATCGCGCCTGTGTTGGAGGGAAGGTGACACCCAACCTCAGCCTGACCATCCTCATATTATCATTTCCCCCCCCCTCATCACGCTGCCCTCTGGCCATCATGAATGTTGCGATTGACGACTAGAAAAAATGAATTGTCGCCTCCATAAGTTTTCAAGAAAAGACCAGGAAACAACCTCTTCACATCGCTGCCCCTGAAGGCTTTCGCTGCACGGACCACACCCCCTCTTAAGGAGATGAGATCCTCAGAGCCTCGCGGAGCGCTCCGCCCTTGCGCGCTTTGCCCTGCACCCTGCTAACAATTATCTCAAACTGTGTTGCGCACTCCGCCTCATTCCTCCAGCCCCCCTACCAAAACATCACTTTTCTGAATGCGACAGCGAAACGTCGCAAAAGTGTTAGGTTGCCCAAATCGATTCCCGGATGCGGCTTCAATTCGACAAGATTGTCTGGGCGGTGCCAAGGTGGCGCGAATCCAGACCTTTTCCCCCGGATTGGCCAAGGCTCAACGGTTCGCGTTGAGGGATGACGCCACCTGGATCAATCAGGGATTTTCTCCTTGCCCGCAGCCAGCAGCTCTATCTGCTTCGATGGATCTTGCCTTGGCTTCCATCACAAAACAACCTCATTCCAGTCTCCCTTCCTCGGGTTCACTTTGGCTGCATCTGGATCAATTGCCGGGCATAATATCCAGGACAAGCCCCATTGTTCTTCACGTCATGCAACGCTGCTCTGGCCCTCGGTTTTTTTCTTCAGCTCGGTGTGAATTTGCCGGCCCCACCTGTCTGTCCGAGTAGACGTGTAGCACCCGCTTGCATCCGCGTTTCTTCAGCCGCTCAATCCAGGTTTCAATGGACGGGATCTGAAAAGACCAGCATGCGCTTGGTGGATAAGGAATTTTGTACCAAGAGAATTCCCAAGTCGAGTGGCCCATTTGTAGGACGACACCACGATCTGATCTCCCAGGTTGTTGTTAACTCGAGCTCTCTCATCTTGGCGATGGGAGCATCTCGGCAAAACCGGATGGCACCTTCCATGATGCTACACTATTGGCAGTTGCAGCGCATCCAGTAGCACTACATTGGTCTGAACCACCTCCTTACCCACAGAGATCGTGACTTGGTCCTCCTGGTCCTGCTCAAGCACGACCTCAAGCAATCCCGCCAAGCGAGTGCTATCAGAGTACGTAGCAAGACAGCATGGCTCCACCTCCACTCCATGGCTCTTGGCTACACGGGTGACAACTCATGACATTGTTTAGTTCGGACTTGACATCAGTATACCCCTGATTCTGAAGGCTTGAGACACCCAACATGCACCTTGTTTGCCGCTTGGAAACGAGCTAGGTTGTCCTACAGAGCAACTGGCGAAGCAGCGGATACCGACGGGGCAATCCGGACGGCATATATACTCTGACATACAACCGAACAAACACAGGCCTGAAAGTCATTGTTTCGACTATGTGAAGAAACAAAACTACTTGCTCTCCAGAACTCAACGACCCTAACCACGGGAACCCTATCCCATGTAAATCCCTACCAAAAACCTACAAGAAAAGGAAATAAGGGGGGGTAGTCGAAATACAACCAGTGTAAAGCCAGCAAGGAAAGAAGACCGTAAACATCGCTGATTAAAAACCGTGAGGAATGTCCGCTCGAAATACAAGAACGGCTTTATTTTTCTGCGCCAGGCGCCCCCTTGAAATGTGTGCCTAGTTCTCAATAACCGGTATTCGCCCAAGCCGAGTAAATCCTCTGAAGAAACGATCGGACACTAGGCGGACGACTGGCGAATTATCATCGGAATCGGGTCTATAATGCAATGCCGCCAAACACAGCTCATGGGGCCGCAGAATAGCGGTTGGATTGCAAAGGTCGAATAGGCACCGCCGATAACAACGCCAGTAGACTAGCTAGCCTACCGACTGTTCTTCTGATTGGGCTGAAAGAGCTCTGGGGAGGTATGTCAGGATGTGGTAATGTCCAGAAGCTCAACGACAATTGCTTACCAGGAAAATTCTCCTTTGCGTATTGTTCACAAGCTTTGGCCGGCTTGCCGACCTTTTGACCGATAGACTTCCACTTGTTATTCTCGTACTCTTTGATCGCGCTAAGCAATGCCTGGCTCTGTATGGTATATGTGGTTAGCAACAATAGTTCAAGAACACACACAGGCAAGGGCAGGGATGGTACCTCGTTCTCAGCAAACTCGGCATAATGCATGTCTTTGTACCAATGTTTCTTGACGCTGCCCTCCGTTCTGCTCGGAAACCTCTGTTGACAGGTCAGTCTCTGGTATCCGGTCTAGTTTAGAGTCACCAAGTCACTAACCTTGGCAATCTCAGCCCAACTATTCCCTTGATCGCGCATCTGCTTCAGCAGGTGTTCTTCTGCGGGTGTCCACGGCGTATTTGTTCTGCTTTTCTTTGCGGGGGGAGGCGCCACGGACGTGTCATCGGTAGCTGCTGGGACGGTAGCTGGTTGAGCGGCGGGAGCAGCGGGAACCACTGGTGCCGGCTGCTGTTGCTGTGCAGGTTGTTGCTGTACCTGGGGAGGAACGGGGGTCTGCTGTGGTACCTGGGGAGGTTGCTGCTGCTGAGCGGCCTGTGGAGGAGCTACATTATGCTGCTGCATGGGTAGACCGTGTGGCGGCGGGTGCTGCTGCTGAACCTGCTGCTGGGCATGCTGCTGCTGAGCATGCTGAGCGTGTTGCTGTTGTTGCTGAACATGGGGTTGGACATGTTGAGCAGGATGTTGTTGTGGGTGTGAGGCGGCATGCTGAGGAGCATGTTGCTGGGTATGCGGCACGGGGTGTTGGGATGCGTGCTGGGGATGGGCAGGAGGATGGGAGCCGGGCGCCGGGCGCTTTCGTTGTCTCGGGGCCGGAGCCGGTGCCGGAGTCGGGGTCTGCTGCTGGGGTTGCTGCGGCTGGGGTTGCGGCTGGGGAGCATGTGCCATGCTCTGTTGACCTGGGGGAGCAACATGGTGCTGCTGGTGTTGTGCGTGCGGTTGAGGGTGCTGCTGGTGGGGCTGAGCGTGCTGTTGTTGGAACGATTGTTGCTGATTATGTTGCCTAAAGTCCATTGCCTGGGCCTGGTCGCGTCGAGTCATGTCGGGCTGCTGCGGGTAGTGTCCATGGCTACTAGCGCTATACCAAGCCGAATGGCCGTGGTTAGCAAACGTATTCTGTTGTGGTGGTTGTTGCATCTGCTGCTGGTGTTGCAGCGATGGCATTGAAGTCGTCTGCTGCGGACGCCATGATTGCACGTCGGCCGCTGCCGCTCGCGCCTTCTTCATCGCCGTCGCGGGCCCAATAAGGCGTCGGGGACGGCGCGATCAACCAAGCGCCGGGCTAGACCGCGGCGACCAGGCGATGACAACAGCGCAGCGACGAGGGTGGCCCGCCGCGAGCTGTCGAAATCGCGACCGCCAACGAAGAGGCGAGGCGGCGGCGGAATGAGGCGAAGTGACTCGCGTAGATAAGGAGTGAGAGGAAAGTGCGGATGGGGTAGCCAGAGGTACGCAAGCGGGACGTGATGTGTGGTCTCGATGCTTTCTGGGTTCGGCCGTGTGGTTCCCTCTACCTACTCTTCTCCCGTGTTTGCAGGACAAGGCCCAGGGAGGAAAGAGTACATGGGTTGATGGGGTACTGTACATAAATGGGGGGTGGTCTGGGGCGAGTGTGCAGGCGCCCTTGAAGATGGTGGACGGGGGGAGGGGAGGTGGTGTGTCTTTCGCGGGTGCTGGCCAGATACGAAAAGGTACAAGGAAATGATGTACTCACTGAAGACCAGTATCGGGGTGGCTGGTGGAGCCCGCTTGCCCGTAGACGTACTCTGGGGGCAGGCCCGTATTGGGTGCAATCGTCCACTGGTGCATAGTCTAAACGATGCGCCAAATTCTGGTCAGCGCGCGCACGAGTCAAAGTTGATGACGCGCAAAAAAGGAGAGAAAAGTCAAGCCAGTCGGCAGGGGCGAAGGTGCTGCGCGATAATGGTTGCTGCTGCTTTCACGGCAGAGTTTTGCGGTTGGAAAAAGAGGCAATGACTGAGCGTCATAAAATGGATGCTGATAGCGAACAAGTTTTTTGGGGGTCGCGCCCGCGCCAAATCCCAAAACCCCCAGGCAATTTGGAGGCGCGACCGCCAAACTTGGGCCATGCTCGATCGACGCAAGCGCGACGGCTCTCTTTCCCATCGCCAGGATTGTGCAGCAGTATCGCGTCCAGCGGAGAAAACAGAGCACTCGCCGAGCGAAACAATCGACTGCAGCCTCGAGACAAACGAACAAGGTACTTACCGGCAAGTAGGCACGAGACCGGGACTGCATCAAATGCCAGACGGCGACAATTGTGGGCTGGCTTTTGTTGTTGAAAATGTACTCGTGAGTGACCTGGGCGACGACCTTGGAGGGACCACAAAGACTTGCGGGCAGATGTACCTCGACTGGAAGGGAACGTCGGGGAGGGGGCTGGGGCTGGGGGGTGGAGGGAAGGATTCTGTGCAAGCTTGGAGAGGTGGATCGGGGTTTTGTGTTGACCTTGAAGATCCGCGGCCTGCTGCAGCGCTTTTTCGGCTGAAGCGGGGTGAGTGTGGCCCCAACCTTGATGGGATAGAAAGGCCAGAAGCTGTTTTTTGCCTCGCCGCGAAATCTCGCTTCACGGCCCGTTTGCACGAAGCTGTCGAACCGCCAAGATTGTTCAAGGCAAACGGAAAGCGTGGCGCAGTCTGCTGACTGGGAGGTTGAGAAAGGGATTTGCTTTCCACGGTTAGCGGGGCCGTTGCTCGAGTGCCGATCCTACTGGGGCGGATTGACACGCAGCAAGCAATGTTTCCGCTTCCTGGCTTAACTGTTGCGGTCACTTGGTGTTCTGCTGTTGATGGTGACAGATGTCAATGATTGGGCTAACCCTGGCGCGAGAGGGTCGCAGCGAGGGTATTGGTGGTACGAGGTACGGAGTGTTGTGCGCGTCTTTTCGTGACAAGTCAAGGGTCCAATGTACCGCTGTCTGTGGCTCGATGACGGGAGGCCGAAACTAGGTGGTATCCGGATGCCAGGGAAGTCGCGTGTCCGCATGCGACAGCGTCGAGAGAGAGGTGCCGAAACCAGAAGATGGACGACGAGCTAGCCTCGGTACTTGAGGGAAAGTAACTCCCAAGTCCTGGGTGTCAAAGATGAAGATTCCGCTCTCTGACCTGGGTAAAGTAGTCTGGAGTTCCTGGGAAGGACGGCGTAAAATCTAGGAGTGGGGGGAAAGATTTTGCCCCTCATTAACGGCCATGGAAGTACCGAAGTATTAATTGGAGTGAACGTGCGTATTCCCTCCCCACTGTCACTCCTTCGCTGGCCCAAAGTCTCTGGCTCATCTTTGCTGGCGCAAGTCTCAATCCAGCTTGAAAACTCAATTGGCGCCCATCAGCCACTGCCTACTGAATCGCGCGCACTCTCTCTCTCCCTCGTCCTGCCATGGGGGAAGCAATGCCAAGCTTGTCTGCTGGAGTCGATTGAGCGCTGACCAGCCACCAGCTGGTTACCAGAAGCACAGACCGACCCGATCCGCGTGCTTGGCCAAGCCATCTCTTCAGCACCACCCGATGGAAGTCCCAGGTACTTGCCCGCCATGTACAGTACCGAGGTACTCAAAAGTGCATCGACGTCACCCTCATAAGGTTCAAGTACCTCTCCTCGCTCTGGAGCTACAGCTGTCGCGATCCATGGGGCTTGATATTACGCTGTACGACAGTAATCTCTTGTGGCCTATCGTACAGAACTGGCATCGTCAATATGTAGCCTAACCGTGTACGTTTCGCTCAACAGCTGCGGCGACCCTTTTCTAGTGAATGCTTTGCGACGGCCGCAGATTCGGTGGCCACAGGCAGGGCTTGGCTCCGGCGACAATTTTACAAATAAGCGCGAAGCGAATAAGCGAAGCGGCAGGTGGCAGACGCGCTTGCAGCTGCAGTGAAGCTCATGCAACAGGGCACGCAAGGGCTCTCCGATTTCTTCGTATCCACTGCGTGCGGGGCATCGCACACCAACGATTTGATGGGAGGCAACATCAAGCGGAAAGGAAGTCGCTGCAGATGTCCATTGGACGGCGACATGCTTTCACCGATAGTGCCGAATGCACCCACGCGCTTTTGTGTTGCGGCTTTCTTCACCAAGCATCCCGTTTCTGTGCCGCCTCTCCACACGCTAAACAGTAAGTGGCTAACGCCGTCAACACCAGATCCAATGACGGTCTACATGAAGGGTCTGTCAAACCGCCACTCTGGCTCTTGCATGGGAGCTGTGGCTTCGTCCCGCAATGTCCAACGAATCACAAGTCGGCGAGCAACTGCCTCTCGGGGCTTTTCTTCTGCCACCTCCGCACGCCACAAGGGCCAACTTGGTTAACATCCAAACCTATGGTCTATGGAGACCGAAATGCAAATTCCAGTTATAGTGCGAGCCAGGCTCAACATTGGAGCCCGCAGTAGTGTCACTTGCAGCTCTCAAGGTTACAATTCCACCACGGGCACAAGACTCATGTACCCTGCGGGCGTCCTTTGTTGCTGGTTGGCCCGAGGTCCTATATATGTGGCGGCGCAATAAATGCTTCGCATAATGGAATTGTCAGTTCCATCTCTTGACTGCACTGGCGCGAGTCGGCTCGGTTTGGTGCAACATGAACAAACCTCTTGACCCTCACATACAGAATGTAACAGTCTTCGGACCCCGGAAATCTGCAGTCAGCCCATCACCACCATCATGCTCGAGGTTAGAAGAAGATTGGCGAGTCTTGGCCGCCGTTGACGGTGCCCGATATGGGAGATGAGATGGAGATATCTGGACAGATTTGGATCATCGAAACAGAGACAGCAACCCGTAATACCACGCTCCCCAGACAAGGTCTTCCCGGGTTTGTAGATACCGCCCTTCCGTGCTGGGGTTGCACTGGTAAACACCGAGCGTTTGTGTTTTCGAAGCCGAAGAATGGAGAGATGGCTGCTCACCGATGACGATCATGCCCCAGTCTACCGAGAGGGCTTGACCTCACCGGTTGTCCATCCAGATCGGCTGTCTCGGGACCCGAGAGGTGACTGGGGAACCCGGGTTTCGTGCAGGGCCCTGCAATAGTAGGTCCGTGCTATCATCGACTCACCAGTCCTCGGCTCGACCTTCAGACTAAACAAGATCATCTTGGGTCTCACTGTGCAGAATGGAGAAAGTTGACAAGAGGCCGCCGCGTGCCGTTAACCCAGGCACTAGGATTAGACTCGGCCGAAGGCTCACCGTGGCTCCGGGCTCACCGACACTACATCAACGCTTAGAAGCACTACCGCCCAGGACTTTGCGGGATCACGCCGATGGCACACATGAGTATACTCACCAAACAAGCTTGGATGCCACTGCCATCCACCTGTGGCTTCCTTTGGTTCAGTTGCCAAAAACTGAAAATCAGAACAAGCCGGAAACGGAACAGAACATCAATTCTCCAGCCAGAACCAGGTGCTTGGCAGCGGGGAGGAAGAAAAGTCCTCGAGGATACGTCAATGCCGTAAGATCAGAGGTTTTGATCTTCCGACTCGGAGGATTGTCATCTCAACAACAGTCGACGAGAAAGCAGAACAGAGCGACGAACAAAAGGCGTTGGTCGATCTCCACCATGCTGAGAAGCCAAGGGTAGATTTGAACGCCAAGTTTATGCTCTGCTTAGTGAAGGACGTTTCTTGCGGCTGCTGTCATGGTCGGGCGTATTAGGTAACGCCCGGGGAAGAAGGCTTTGTGCCTTTTGTGTGCATTGCCAGATGGAGGATTTCGGCACTGTTCCCTCGCGGCGTTCTTTTTGTCTTGTTGCCGACGGAGAAATACTGTTGCTTGTCAGATCGAGATCTCACGAGAGCGAGCATTTGACGGGTGATGGGTCGCGAACGGTTGAGCTGCAGGACGACAACATTTGGTGACAGCAGCAAGTCTCAAAGGCGCTGAAACGATGTGGGTTCCAGTGAGGCAGGGAATCGGTTTGAGATTTTGGCGGCTCTGCCAAAGTGGGGCCCTCGCTTATCTTGCCGTGATAGGGCCACCCCCACCTTCTCCCCGGACAATTCTTGCCCCTTGCTTTTTCGGTCCCCCCCCACCCCACCCCACCAACCGTCGCACCGCCCTGACCCTGTTCCCTGGTTCCTCCTGTCTTGGCGTTCATCTGACGACTTCACATCCCGATTCCTGGCTGTGCTTGCGAGATGGTCTGTGGAGGGGGAGGGGTCTGATTCGATCAGTGTGGTCCGTTTCTATGCGGCTTGCGTGTTTTGCTCTATAAACTTTTGACATGGCCAATTTCTTGAAGGGGGAAAGCTACAGCACTGCAACCATGCGTCGAACTCGAAATGTTTCTTGGCTTCCTCGTGCCGTTGCCATCCGATGTGCCATAGCCAGCGCTAGCGATGGCCAGGGGTTAACAGTCAAGCTCACCCCCGTTCGAGGGACGTCAGGGTCAGGGTCTCGAGCTATGGCGGCTGACATCTCTAAACGCTTCTGCTTTTCTTAGGGTCACATCCAGATCGAGTCTCGTTGGCTTCTGAATACGTACAGCGCACGGCCGGATTAGCTTTCAGCGCCCTCCCAGTATGGGATTTGAGAATGGCAACTGTGCTGAGCTACAGTAAAATCCCCGTGAGGACTCTATCCGTGGGATGACGATGTACCGCCTGTGTTCCTTGACTGCCTACTAGCTTGCCCAGACAAGACCGCTCATCACAACCTCACATCCTTCACCAAAGGCTCGCCGCTTCTCACGCTACGGTATCAGATCATATAGCGTTCTCCACAAGGCTGGCTGTGCTGGTATCCAGGACGGTGGGTATGCCTAAAAGTGACGGCCGGGAGAGGCACAACCGAGATTGTTCTTACGGGCATCATAAGGCTGCTGCTCATCTCGTCTTTTGCCTTGGGTGTTTATATGAGTGAACAAGTATCAAATCCCTTTCTTTCCCTCTTGGTATCACGATAAAAAGCCCCAATGCTCAAACCTCAAATATGTCTTGCCGTTTTGGTCAAGCTTGTACTTCTCTCGTTTTCGAACTGTTCCCACTTCCGGCCAAACGTCTGTTCCCAAGGGTCGAGCGTTTGCAGTAGTGAGAAACACTCGACGCACAGGCAAACGCGTGGGCAACAATAACATCGAGCTTGGTCTATCCCATTGCGGTGCGCCCTGCAGCGAATGCATAATCCCCCTCCTTTACATCCGACCCTGTCCTGGTTTTCGATCTGGCAATGCGCGACATGATCCCAATCGACTCATGTCATGTTTGTTAGGTACCTACGTAGTATGCGGAGAGAGATCATGTCAAAGCTTCCAGTCCCTCGTCAGATAGTTAGTCAGTCAGTCAGCGCAGTCAACAAAGTTACCAGATCCAAATCCCATCTCCCCAGTCCTGACCGATCGTGCGCCACTACTACATGCACACCAACGTATTACATGTATGGAACGACCATCAAATTCCGCTCGGATAGTGCCCCGGATCCTCTGCGCGATACCCCGGGGGGCGTCTCATCTCGCCTTGTTGTGCTGTCGTGGAATTTTCCATGGACGTTCTCTCACCCTTCACCGTTCGCCCTTCCACCCCTCATCCTGGTATGTGCGGTGCTGTGTTGGTGATCCTCCAGTCAAATCCAGTCGGACATGTCCGTCTGTCTGTCCATGTCCGACCGTCTGTCCGGGGGCCCCGCGTCTTTCTCTCTCTCTCTCTCTCTCTCTCTCTCTCTCTCTCTCTCCCGTGTTTATGCACCCTGTCCTTGTCCTTGTCCTTGCCCCTTGTCCTTGTCTTGTTCGTCCCCGTGAGTAGGTGATCAGCGTGGAATATTTCCCTTTTCTACGACGTACATGACGGTATTCAGCGTTTCCGTTTCCGGAGAGGGGGCGTTCATTCCGGTTCCTGTTCCAGTCTAGTCCAGTCCAGTGCAGTCAAGTCCGATGCCATGTCGTTGGCCGTTGGCCGTTGGTCGGGGCCCGGGGCCCGGGGGCCGGATAAAGTACCGTAGGTAGGTATGTATGCAGACGGACGTAATAATAGCCGGGAAGAGACACCCACCTACTAGACTGTCCAGTTGGTAACCAATACGCTACGTGCTGCGTGCTGCGTGCTACATGCTACACGCTACACTAGCGTCGATATCTCTTCTCTTGTCACTTTTTGTATGGCCAAAGGATGAGATTTACAAGGGTCTATCTGTCAGATCCAAATGGGTTCACAGTTGTTGGTGTGACAGCGGCCCGATGAAGTTTCTCGCAGCGGCAAAGTTGGTGCCTTGGATTAGTTTGCTTGTCTATGCGTGCATGCATGGCATATACGCATGACAAACCTCGACGCTATCGCCGACAGTTGGAGCTGCAAGAGATCAAAAAGAAAAGTGATCTGACTGACAAACACAAGAAACCGCAAGCGAGTGCGGCGGTTCGGCAGTTCACCGCGGCAATGTGAAGAGAGAGAGCAAAAGAAGCCCGGAAGATGGGACCCAGGTTTTCCCTCCACTTTTCTGTACCAGCTGTGGACGGCGATCGGACGCTCTCCAAGTTCAATGCTTATCACGAAAACGAAGAGGTGATCAATGGAGACATGACGGCAGGTTGGTCAAACCAGAAAATGGTCTGCCTTGGGCCAACCACAGGAGACGATAGCGGATCAAGTGGGGTGGGCGTGCAAGAGATTACGGCGAATAACTGCGTGGTTCGATGGGGGAAGATTCGGTGAGTATCATCTGGAGTTCCGGAGGGAGATCATTAACGGTGGACCCTGCGAGCAGTATTATGCTGCTCTTCTGAGCGCCCAGTCCACCCCCACCATATGTGGATCGTCCATGATCGAGAGTGCCAAGTAGGTGCGCTAGATGGTGATGATGAGACGAGATGGTACTAGAAGCGAATAAGAGGAAGAAAATCGTCTGATGCTGAGCGTCTAGAAGCCTTCTACTGGGCAAGAGATGCGCATGCTCGCTGTTCGCAACGATTTGCTGTGTCGATCAGCAAAAAACCAGGCTTTATGACCAAATAAGGAGCTAGAGACCTAATCTGGACGCCATTGGTGTGGGAAGTCGTCGGTGTGCTGGCTTGCTGTCAAATCTTGGGCTTCGCCCCGGACACTGTCCAGGAAGTCGGAGCCAAGACTTGTGCCCGACGTAGTGTCAGGAATGGCATGCACAACCAATGCTACAACAGAATTCCTTGCTGTGGGCAGCTTAAAGTCCACCTGTGCTCACCCATTGGTTTACTTAGTAGCAGTCGACGGGCTGGGCCGAAGTCGTAACAGCGCCAGACCAACACCCGCGCCGCATCGATGAACAAAACGAAGCTAAACATACTTCGAAACCTCAACCGACTCGTGTGCCTCTCCCAGCACAAAAGTGGCACATTCCGGATTCGCCGCTACATCTATCTTTAGGGTGGAAAAGAAGGATAAAGTCGAGGCGAGGTTATCCGTGTTTCTGATCGCTGTTTGGACGTTCGTCAGCAAGCGCTCCAGTGTTCGCGGTGCCGTCTTTGTTTGGCCCTTTTCCCAGGCCGCACTCGACGGCGGTAGCTGATCCTATTCTTGGGGTGATCCGAGAGGGGGAAGATCTCAAAACTGCGTATCAGCGGGCGGGGGATCGATCCCTCAGAGGGTAAGAAGCGGGGATTGGGCTTGGGGTGGTTTCCTCGCATCATGGATTGCTTTTTGTCATTGTCAAACTTTCCGGATCGAAAATTGTCAACAGCAAACAGCTTCTCAATCCCGAAAACTGTCGGGCGTCTATTGAGGCGCTTTCACGCCGCAGACAAGCTTCATCCGGTGCGATTAGCGCTGGCGCAGGAGCACTAGGGTTGCGGCGCGTTTCGACAAGTGTTTCCTTGGCTCTGGTGTTGGTGATGGGGCAAGGACCACAAGGTGAGGAAAATGCGATTGAGAAACCCACCTGCCCGATTGGTGGGGTACACAAAGATGGTCAGAGCTTTGCGCCTTGTGGGCGTGCCCAATCCGGCAAGGCCTGACACACGGCTGAGATTGCGCCAGCTGCTTAGCGAGTTTTAAGGACTTGGATCCCAGGGTAGCCCAGGGCCGCCTGGGCCGGAAGCGATCGGAGCCTTGTGACAAGGGGCAGGCGCTGGCACAACCACCCTGCACCTGGCAGGGGTGCATTAAGCAGAGCTTTTTGTTATTGGACCCCTCAGCTCATCGCCGTGCCGACTCCAGATCTCCGGAATCGAGAAGCGGGCGGCGGTGAGCCCGTTTGCAGTTTTAATGAGATTGTCCTGCGAATAGCTTCGTCTGCAGAAACGGCCATGCAACGCACGCCCCAAGCACGCCATTTAGTCAGGATGTCCTATGTCTTTAACCGCCGGCCACACGGCCCCAATGCTTGTTTGCAGCAAGTCGGAAACTTCTAAAAACGTGTTCTGAAGAATTGAACACTGCCAGTGGCAGCAACGGCTGGGGAGAAACACTCTCATGTTTCAACGTCGAGAATGTCAAACCAAACGAACGGATTGGCTCATGGGGCGCCTCGGCACTGAGGGGCAGACCCCCGCAACCCCCCTTGCCAGAGCCTCAGGTCGAGGGGTTGCAGCCAATCAGCACCCCTGCAGCGCCAGGGCCAGTTTGTGACACTTGGGGCAACAACGTCGACAGTCCGACACAGACGTTTCCTCCCCCGTACCCGCAGTCGATGTTGATGCGACTCAGCGTCCAAACCGTGTCTTTTCGACGCGCCCGATCTGGAATTGACGCTGGCCCCACGAAGCGATGTTGTATCCTGCGATGCGCTCGCTTTTGCCTAGCTCGACAGGCCCGTCCGCCGTTTCCAGCGCGAAGCCCTTCCCAACAAAGCAAGAAACGTCCAGACCGGCCCGTCAGCGACGAGTACCCAATCTCGAGTCCCGGCCACCGGGAAGATGCTGGGACTACAAGGGAAAATAACTGGCCGCCGCCTTGTGTGTTTGGAACATGGCGAGGTCATTGGGTCGTCCCGGTCTCCGTCTCCCGAGTCAGCGCTTCCTGATGTTTGGAGCCCTGGCCCCACGGGAAAACAACAACGGTAGGATATCTCATGATGGGCGGCGGCTACCGTTGGCGGAGGCACATGTCGTTGGGCCAGTGAGTTTCTGGAGGGCTGGTTTCGACTTTTCTCCTCGTCTGTTCCGCATGACATTTTCCAGACCCATCATCCGGAGTCGTCCTCAACCTGGCTCGTCTGCTCTGGGACAAGTGACATGGGTGCTGCGGGTGCGTTACGCCAGAATCGAGGTGCGCACGTCCATTTTTCCGAACTCCAGATTCAACTTGACAAGGGTAGTGCAGGACGGATCGCGGGTGTGTCTCTTTACTCTTCCCCCTTGCCACCCCCTCGACCCTCTCGTTCACCCCTCGCCCCCAAGCTCTGTGGTACTTGTCCATCAGCGACGGTGCCCTGCGGATCTGCCCAGCGTCATGCTGCTCAGGGTCGATTCGTGCAATACCCCAGGACCTTGTGCGTGCTACTCTACCGGCCCAGCGTTGTGGTGGCATGCTCATCGAACTGGTGCCGCCGCCTGCCCACCATTCCGGGCCTCCCCCCCCCAGACCAGGGTCTCCACAGAGGTCTGTAACAGGTCTAAGAGTTTATGGTGTGCCTACCCCCGGTCCATCAGAGTGGATGAGCCTCGAGCCGGTCTTCATGCAGCAATAACGGACATTATTATCCTCCCCTTCCCCTCCTGGCCGCAGTTGGCCCCTTCTTCTTGTTTATCTTCTCCCAAGGTCAAACCTGTGGATATCTTCAACCATCACGACGCTGTTGCGTGTGTGTCCCTTTCCTTACCTTCTTTCTCTTCTTGCAGCTAAACATTGTCGCTCTTTCACTTGACCAACTAGCCTGGCTGCTTACGTTCTTTTTATTTTCCTGGAGAGAAAACCCTTGATATCCTTCTTGGACGGTATAATCTGGATTATTATACTCTTTATCACCACCCCTTTTATACCATTTACACATCGACTAGTTCGACCTTCGTCCTCGTTCTCTGGATCTACCCCTTGATCGGCCGCTCGCTTTCCCTCGACAGACATCCTCGATACACTCCCTTGAACTGTTGAAGGGCTCAAGAGATTCTCCGAGCACCCCGCCGTCCTTGCCGATTCGAGCCGAGACGAGACGATTCGATTCTTGAAAGCAGCCAGCTCTGCTAGTTCTTTTTGTGAACAACCTTCGATTCTTGGGACATACCGCCTGGTTCGACAGCTCGACCAGACTATTACACTAGACAATTGGGACCAATTCCTGAAAAAAGGATCAACATGTCTCCCACACTCATGTCGGCCCCGCCCGCCGTCTATACCCCTACGTCGGATGCCATGGATCGCCACGATTACGGTATCACGAAAAACCGTAAGGCTACTTCGACCGGAGGAGGGCGAGCATGGAGCGAGGATGAGGTTCGTGCCCCTCATGTTTCCTGGTCTCACTCGGGTGGATGGCCGGGAAAGAAGGCCAGAGACACTGATACTGATACCATATTTTAGGAAGTATATCTTCTCCAAACTCGCCTGCAAAAGATGCCATACAAGCACATTGCTGCCCACCTGAAGAAGACTGAGCTTGCCTGCCGACTGCACTACCACCAGCTCAGCCACGGCAGCAACCGCCGCAAGCGAACGACGTCGATCTCATCTGGGTCATCGGCCAGCGGACACTCGCCCGTCCTCCAGACTTCGATCCCGTCGCCGATCCGCGAGAATGACGGGAGCACGAGCCGCTCTGTCTCGCCCCCGGGGTCAGCAGGATCCTACGGCCCGACGACACCCGGCGGTGGCATCCAACTGCCGAGCATCATGTCGGCGACTGGATCGAACCACTCACCCCGTCTGCCCACCATTTTGCCCAAGCCGGCTTCGATGACGCTGGCCCTGGCCAACACAGTTTCCAACGGCACCTCGTCCCCAACGGCATCCCGCGGGTACCCCACGCCGCTCCACGAGTCGCACCCACACAGCGCGCCCTTGATGGCCCCATCGTGCTTCCGCGGTGCTGTCACGCCCACCAGCGCTGCTCCGCCTCGCTCGGCACACACATCCAACGGTGCCCCGCCGCACCACCTTCCCGGCCCTCTCCGGCTCGACTGCTCGGCACTCCCGCCGCCGCCGTCGTCAGCCGGCCTGCCAATGCCCTACAGCGCCAGCCACCCTGTCGACATGGGCCGCCTTACCGCCATTTACAACGCACACCGCGCCTCCTTCTGGGCTGCCGTCGCGGCCGACTACGGAAGCAGTGCCAATCCCGTCGTTCTCGAGCAGGCCTGGCGCAGCAATGCCCCGAGCAACACGTCGGGTCCCAGCTCGTCCAGCCTCGGCATCGCGGCCCACACACCCATCACGCCAGTCGGCAGCCCCGACGACCACATTTACGGCATGCAAGGAAAGCCGGATAAGACGAGGATCAGCGCCATTCTGGGCATTGATGCGAACCCGAGGAGTCCGAGGGAGAGAGAATTAGTGAGAAGACTGGAGGAGGAGAGGTGTTCGATTAGCATGGTTGGTGCTTGATCTTATTTCGTATCAAGTGACGAACTCGGTGCTTTTCCTTTCACTTGTCCTTTCTTATTGTCCTTCTCAGTCTTCCTTTTTCCTTCTTCTCTGTCGTTTTGCTATGCTTTTGTCAGGTCAATGTCCCATGTATGTGTTGCTTATCTATGTCTATGTCTGTCTCAAGCTGGGTGCGTGTCATTGTCATTACAAGGAAAACCTACCTACCACACCTCAAGCAGTAAAATTCGATGTGGCTTCAGCTCAGCAGCTTCTTCTTTCTTATTTACTCTTCACGACCATCTTTTTTCTTCCTTTCTCGAAACGAGACCCTTTGAGGTGGTGGGTGGGGATTGGTTTGTTGGCACATGCACTTTCGGCTTGGCTTGGCTTTTCCTTTTTCTGCAAGCGTGGTTGCTTCCGTTTGGTTGGGGGGGCTGTTGATATACCCATGGTGTGCGTTGTTGTTGGCAAGGAAGGTGAGGGAAGGGAAGGAGGGTAGGGCATGGAGGTATGGCAGGACAGGGCAGGGTATGGCCGGGTTTCTCATGACATCTTTCAGGATTACTACATGTAACATGATGACTGGATGGACGATGGACGATGGACGATAGATGATGATGAAAGGATTAAGGGATCTTTGGGTGTTTTCCTATTTCTTGTTTCATTGGTTCTTTTTTCCGTTGTCGAGAAGTTTTGTTATATCATCATCGTCGTCGCCGTCAACCTCATCGTTCGTTCGTCGCCGCCACCATTGTCAACATTGTCGTCCTCGGTGTCATTGTCAAACTATGGTCCTTCCTCCTCCGTCCGCTTCCCCTCGCTACCCTTTCCTCCTCCCTTTTCTTGTTCTTGAAGTTTTTCCCCCTCTTGGCTACGTGCGTGTGTGTGGGTGTGTGTGTGTTGCTTTTTTGAGTGCGAGCATGATGTGTGGATTCCCCTACTACTACTACTACTCATTCTGGATGGGACACTACGACAAAGATGGACGGATAGATGGATGGACAACAAATACCGGCAGCGATCATCCCCGTTTCGTTCCGTTCCGTTCTTTCTCAGACTTTCGCATCAACATACGAAACTGTTTCTTGAGTGGCTCCTGGGCTTCATCAATGATCGATGGGGATGGATGGATACGGATGGGACACGGGATACGATACGGACAAATGGACAGATGGACGGATAGAATGGATGGGATGGGTGGCTTTTTTTTTCCCCGCTCTCTTTTTGTTGTCGTCATCGTTGTTGTTACTGTTGTTGTTGGATGTTGTTCTGCCCCCCTCTCCCCCTTGTTGCTTGTCATGGGAAAATCTTGTACAAGATCAACGATATGATATGATACGACAGTTGTTTTTTACAATATTTTTTTCTTGTTCATCTGGTCTGTCTGTCTGTCTGTCTGTCTGTCTGTCTGTCTGTCTGTCTGTCTGTCTGTCTGTCTATATCCACTCCATTTATATCCCCACCTCCCTCAACTCCTGCTCTTGTCGTCTGTGGTCTAGGGTCTGGTGTCTGTGGTTTGTGATCTGGGTATCGGCATCCGTGCCTGAGTCGATCAATCGATCGATGCGTGGAAGCAGCTAGCACAGCAGTGATCTGAGCTGCTTGCTTGCTTGTTGGGATATGATAGGATCAAAAGCCGCAAGCCGTTGACGCACGCCTGGCTTGCTTGCTTGTGCA
>Ga0247765_1000272_pt1 | contig 41392 bp, 36 predicted proteins | sample UWRJL106311C6_FD_179949 | JGI IMG/M metagenome (GOLD analysis project Ga0247765, IMG submission 179949) | Plant litter microbial communities from Arlington Agricultural Research Station in Wisconsin, United States - UWRJ-L106-311C-6 | ecosystem: Environmental > Terrestrial > Plant litter >... | reverse complement strand
CCCATTCTGTCTTTTGCAACAGTAGCATAGCATAGGACGGGGCAGCCTGCGGCCAAAGCTCAAACATGGTTTCCGTGCTGCTCGCTGCCTTTGCGTGGATACCTCGATTATCGAGCCGGCTAACCATCTTTTTTCAAGTTTTGCCGGCTACGACGGTGTCGGCACTGGGTCGCCGCCCCCTGGGGTTCAGTCCAACACCGCACGCCGCGGCGAACAGACCCAGCAGGTTTCAAGACTCATTGCTCGGGGTTAAAATCGGGCCAGGTTTGGTCGCGGTCGGAAATAACCGTGATGGGGAGCGGCCAGTGTAAACCAAACGCCGGATCGTTATGCCGGACGCCGGAAGCCGCAGCCGGTGCGTGGAAGACCGTCATCATGTAGCCTACGGTGGTCACCGGTTCGAGCGTCTGGAACCCATGGGCAACACCGGGCGGAATATATAGCTGGCGGCCATTACGCGCCGTGAGTTCAAAAGCCTCCCATTGCATGAAGGTGCTCGAAGACGGTCTCAGATCAATGAGTACGTCGTGGATAGCCCCGGTCAGGCATCGCACGACCTTCACCTCCTCGTGCGGAGCTTGCTGGAAATGCATACCGCGCACGGTGCCGGCGAGAAGCGTGTGAGAGGAGCTGTGCTGGACATACTCGGTCGCCAGCCCCGCTTCGGAAAATTCACGCACGCAGAAGGTCCGCGCAAAGAAGCCACGCTGGTCGCTGATGGGATCCATCTCGATCAGTCTCACGCCGTTCAGACGCGTCGTGCTGAATCGCATCAATCCCTCTTGCCTATCGAAGACAGCCAACATCGTCGGGGGGAAGCAAGTTCAACGGCCGCCAATGTCTTCACGGGCGACCTGTCAAACGTGTCGCCGGATAATCTCGCACACTCTGTCGATCTCATCGTCGCGAAGATCGTGATAGCTCGGAAGGTTGATCGCGCGCTTGTAAAGCGAATAGCTCACCTCGTTTACCGGCTTGTCCTCAAACATCGGAAGCATGCTGAGCGGCCAGAAAAAGACGCGAGCGTCGATATTATACGCGCGCATATCGTCGAGCAACGCATCGCGGTCGAAGGATATGTCCCGGTTGACGACGATGGTCGGCATCCAGTAGCCGTTCAGCGTGCCCTCCGGTTCGATATTGAGCGCCAGAGGAAGATTGCCCAAGCGCGCCTGATAGGCGTGCATGATCGCTCGCCGCCGCTCGATCAGTTCCTCCACGCGGCTCAGCTGCGCGCAGCCAAGTGCAGCCTGTATGTTTGACATCTTGTATTTGTAGCCAATCATGTCGGCCCAGAACTGCTTGGTCTGGCCTGGAACGCGGCCATGCGCGTTCAACGCCTTGACGGTATGCGCAAGGCGGTCGTCATCGGTGGCAAACATGCCGCCCTCGCCTGTCGTCATGGTCTTGGAGCCGTGGAACGAGAATGCTGAAAAAGCACCCATCGTGCCCGTGCGCTTGCCGTTCTTCCACCGCGACCCCATCGATTCGGCCGCGTCTTCGATCACCGGCAAGCCGTGGCGGCGGCCGATGTCGAGGAGCGCATCCATATCGGCGATCGAGCCATAAAGATGCACGGCCATGATCGCCTTGGTTCTCGGCGTGATCGCCGCCTCCACCTTCTCAGGATCAAGGCACCAGGTGTCTTCCAGCACATCGACTAAGACCGGCTTCGCACCGAGATACGCAATGGGCGATGCCGATGCGATCCAGTTGATGTCGCCGAGAATGACTTCGTCGCCCGGCCCGATTCCCAGCGCCACCAGACCCATATGCAAAGCACCGGTCGCGCCTGTCGTCGCGACGGTGTGCTTGACCCCCAGCCACTCGCCAAATTCCTTCTCAAAGCGGTTCAAGTAATCGAAGCAGTGGTCCGCCCAACCGTTAGCGGCGGCATCGGTTGCATACTCCACCTCGAGTGCGGTTATCGACGGTTTCGAATAATAAATCTTCGAAAACGCCGCATCATTCGATATCGGCTTTGTATCCAACATATTCCAATCCCTTCGGCCGACCGCAGGCAGCCTCCTGCACGAGAGTTCTTCAGTCTTCTTTCGAGCCGCCCGATTTGCGGTACTCACGGCCGAGACCCATCGCAAAAGCTGAAGCCTCGGGCTTGCGCGATATCGCGGGCGCCGCTTCGCCGTGGGCGGTCTCACCGGCCGCTTCGGCGTTCTTGTAGAGCGTGAAGTGCGGACTATCGACGTCGCCGTCCTCGCGTTGCGTCGTGTAATAGTAGAGATTGAGCACTTTTCTTTGCACATCTGGCGGGCATGCGTTCGGTATCCGCTGCCCGTGGTTCGAGTGCTCACCCGTCGAGAAAATGACCAGGCGATTGAACTTGGGAAGATTGGAAACGACAGGCGCGGTCAATTTCCTGTCCCAGAATTCCAGGGCGCCGTGCCATTCCGGCTCCCAACGCTCGGGAAGATAGAGCAGAGCGTTCACGCGACGATAGGCCTGCAGCTTGTGATGCCAATTGAAATCGGCATGAATGTTCAGGAAGTCGCCAGTCGTGCTCATGTGCGCCCCGCCACCGATGAAATAGGGGTCAGGAAGCAAGCAATCGATACCCGTCAGCGTTTCGAGAAAAAGCGTGAATTGACGCGAGTTGAACTCTCGCAGCATCTCTCGAAGGAGGTGCGGAAGCTTGGTCTCATCATGCTGGTAGCGGCGGCGATTGTTCTTGTTGTCGCGCTCGATCCAGCCGATGTCATCGTGACGGGGGAAAGCAGCCGAGAGCGCGTGCGCCGTTTCTTCCGGAAGGAAATCGTCGATGCAGATGTTCGGAAAAGGTGCGGCGCCTTGATATTCGCTCGCACGCTCGACGGCGATCTGCGCGTAGCGCGGGTCATCGAAAACTCCGAGCGGGCTCGGCCGGGCCTCACCTCGTTCGACAGCATGTGAGTAGCTGGCAGACGTCATCATATTCTCCTTGCCGTATGGCTCTCAGCATACAATGCGCACCATATCGTCGGAAAGATTCTCGTATTTAGAATTAACGCTTGACCTCACCCTACTTTACATATCAGCCATTCGCATTTGCTGTATTCCGCTGCTGTTCGGGCGTATGCACGGCTTCGAAGTTTGGCCTGACGCCGGAGGCGTGCCTACAGCCATGTTAACAGGGAAGTCGACGGGATGGTCCACCGACATTCCTCAGTCAGAATTCAGCGTGCCGAGTCAAAGGCCCAGCGCTACGACCTGACGGCGAATATCCGGGGGCAGCGCCTGACCGCGGGACGAGAAACGTTGCTCTTGCTCCTGGAGGTTGGCTGACATGTTGGTGAATCGCTGCTGCTTGCAGAACTTCAGATGAATGTAGAGCGGCTCGTGAATGTATTCGGAATATTCATTGAAGAGCGTCACGTAGGGGGACACAAGCTTCTCCGCATAGCCGAGGTAATCGCCGTAGCGGGAGAAAGGCTTGTAGTACAGCCGCGGCTCGATGTCCTCGAAAGGACGCCCGGTGATAAAATGCTCCCTCGACTCGTGCAGGTTGATTCCCGTGTGGAATAGGATCTGCGACTGGGACTGTCGGAAGGCCCGCAATGCCGGCGCCAGAGCCTCGGTAGCCACCGTATCGCCGTCCCACTTCAGGATGTAGGGATTGGTGCAGCGCAGGCGGCACCAGCTGTAAAAATTTGGCAGATAGTTCGGCGACCGCCGTCCCGCCCGCGTCTTCCCCAGTTCGGTGTGTTCATCTCCGTAGCGCGCGACGCGATGTGGGTAGGAGAACGCCCTAATCTTGGCTGGATACTTCAAGCGCAACGCATCGATCACTTGGGGTGTCGAGTCGTCGCTTTGGTTGTCGATGACGACCACCTCCTCAACCAGATCGACGATGGAGGAAACGGCGCGGTCAAGGTACTCTTCTTCGTTCTTGACCCGCACCATCGCCGACAGCGTCTTGTTGGGGGGCTTGCCGGCCAACACCGCAGCAATCGGGCGACCGCAAGTCACGACAGCGGGGCGTACGACCTTCTTCAAAGCCTGCCTCAACCTCGCCATGCCGCCCCCCTATTAATCCGGAGGTCGTCGTTCCGAATTCGAGCACGCATGGGCCCGGCCGGGGAAACGCTACGACCCTTGGCATGGACTGGATGTAGCGCCGGTAGTAAGCGCTTTGTGCAGGCGGGCCGCCTATCGAAACGCCGGGCGGATCGGAACGGTACAATCTTTCTTGTCGCTGATCGGACGTTCGGATCAGTCAGAGTCAAGCTGTTCATTGTCTACGACCTGTCGTAGTGCAGTCGCTGCTGCGGCGGAGCGACCGCTCAAAATCACAATATTCGCCAACAATTCCTGTTTCAAAACGCCTTCGTTCAATCGGGCGGCCACAGCCTCTTCAATGCTTCCTCGTTCAGCCATCCGGTTCGGTCACTAACGTGGCCGGGCCGGCACCTCCTTTTATCACGTCACGCCCCATAAAAGGCGCCGACCAGTTCGTCCCTGAGACCGGCACCAGCAGCACTGCTGCTTGCTGACGATGCCTGGTTGAGCAACCCGTTCCGAGATTCGGCCCGGGGTCCCGTCCGCTAGGGGATGATCGTTACCTCCGGTATCGGCACCACGAACTTGGCACCCCACGAGCGGGCATAGGACAGCTGGCCGATGATCTCATCTTTTATGTTCCAGGGAAATATGAGGATGTAATCCGGCTTTACATCTTTTATTCGATCAGGCTCGCAAATAGGCAGACGGGAGCCCGGCAACAGCCGGCCTTGCTTGTGGGGACTTCGGTCTACCGTGAACTGCAACAGATCTGCCCCAACGGCGCAATAGCTCAGCAGCGTCACGGCCTTTGCCGGCGCGCCATAGCCAACCACCACTTTCCCGCTTTCCTCCGCATCAAGGAGGAACCTGAGAAGTTTACGCCGAACCTTCCTGACCATGTCGGGAAACTTCCTGTACCCGTCGATACTCAGTAGCCCAGCGTCAAGCTCCTCCTCCCGTAGTGAACTGATGCCGGAGCCATGGCCCACATCATTATCCTGATGGGTCACGTACAGACGCAGCGATCCACCATGGGTTTCGAGCCTCTCGACATCGAAGATTTGCAGACCGTGGCTGGCCATCAGCTTTTCTGCGGCGAGGAAGGAAAAATACGAAAAATGCTCGTGATAGACGGTGTCAAATTGCACACCCTCCATCAGGCGCAGAAGGTGCGGAAATTCAATCGTGAGCACGCCCTTCGGCTTCAGCAGTATCTTGAAGCCGCCGACAAAGTCGTTCAGCTCGGGCACGTGCGCGAGGACATTGTTTGCAATGATCAAATCTGCGCCAAGCCCCTGCCCCACCAATTCCTGGGCTAGAGAGCTTCCGAAAAATCGGTTGATCGTGGGGATACCAGCTGCCTGCGCCACCTGCGCAACATTCACCGCGGGTTCGATGCCAAGGGCCGGAATTTTTCTGGCTACGAACTCCTTCAGAAGGTAACCGTCGTTGCTGGCAATTTCGACGACCTGGCTATTTTGATCGAACTTGTACGCGCCGCAGATCTTCTCAACGTATTTCTTCGCGTGCTCCACCCAAGTGTCGGAGTAGGATGAGAAATAGCTGTAGTTGCCGAATATCGCATCCGGAGTTTCGAATGCGTCCAGCTGCACGAGCAAGCAATTGGAACAGAAAAAGAGCTCCAGAGGATAGTGCTTTTCTGCTGCGCCGGTTTCCTGCGGCTCGATCAGAGAGTTGGCGAATGGCGACGTTCCCAGATTGCAAAAACTTGCATTGAGGGCGTTCCTACAGTGCCGGCATTTAGACGTCATCTGTTCTGGCCTTCCAAACTACCAGTTCTTCCATGGGGCGCTTCCGCCGCGCCAGAGATCCTCCAGAACCTCTTTCTCGCGGAGCGTGTCCATCGCCTGCCAATAACCTCGGTGCTTGAACGCTCCAAGCTGCTGGTTCTGCGAGAGCTTCTCAAGGGGCTCACGCTCCCATATGCAATCGTCACCTGTAATCACGTCAAAGACCGCGCTTGTCAGAACAAAGAAGCCGCCATTGACCCAGCGCCCGTCGCCGTCCGGCTTCTCGTGGAAACCATCGACACGACCGTCGCGGTCATTGATCTCGACGGCGCCGAAGCGGCCTTGAGGCAATATCGCCGTCACCGTGGCGGCTCTGCGATGCTTGTCGTGATATTCACTCAGCGCATTCAGGTCGACATCTGATAACCCGTCACCATACGTCATGTGAAACGGACTACCATCATCGACGAAGCGAGCGATGCGCTTAATTCTCCCTCCTGTCATGGTATCCAGGCCCGTGTCTACCAACGTGACGCTCCAGGGCTCGGCAAAACCTGCATGCACGTCCATGCGGTTATCCTTCACATGAATCGTGACGTCCGACGTATGGAGAAAATAATTGGCAAAATATTCCTTGATCATGTATCCCTTGTACCCAAGGCACACGATGAAATCGTTGTGTCCGAAAGACGAATAGTACTTCATGATATGCCAGAGAATCGGCTTGCCTCCGATCTCCACCATCGGCTTCGGGCGCATGTGGGATTCTTCGCTGATTCGAGTGCCGCGACCGCCCGCGAGTATCACCACTTTCATCGCGCGCTCCTCAAGCTCTTGAACCGGCGAGGCAGCCGTTCGTCCCGAAACGTCGTGCGGGCTGCCGACCAGGCCGTTAGCTTGTCATTATGATCGCCATCTATTGCCGCGAAGTGTGTTGCTGACGCGGCAGCGGACCTGAAATTCGCCAGCATCAAGTTCGAACTCGACATTTCAAGCTCAGCCCCGGCCGCACATCTCACCTGAACGACGTCGTTGACAGAGGGACACCAGGGTGCGTCCAGAGCCCTCTTACGAAGCCCGCAGAATATCATCGCCGTCGACACTAGAAAACTCAAGGCGTGCATTAACGCTAATCCCGATGCAGACGCTACAATCCGAATTGGGCCTTAGCGCCGGCACCAAAAAGGAAATCAGGGGTACGTTAACCCTGTCCGGACGAACACCCCAGGCGAGCAGCCATCTCACCGGGTAAAAGCGGCAAGCAGGCGGACATAATAGGATTGGTAATACAACGAAGGCTCCGTGATCGCCCACGAGTTCGCCGGCCACGGGTCATTGTACTGAAGATAAGACTTGGCTGGCGGCTGCCCCAGCGGCGGAGTTGCATTTCGCTGGCACAAAGCGAACGTCGATGCGCCGTAGCAGCGGTATGCGGGTGACCCGGCGGGCGCGATGCAGCACGCGTCGATCGAGAATTGTGGATTTGGCCCTCCTACCAGAAAGCCCGGCGGCGGCCCTGGGAGCTGGTCGGTCACCCGTTGCCAGCGCGTGCCGTAGGCAAACCAGGCATGAAACATCGTCGCTGCGGAATGGCTGGCGCCGGCCTGGGTCATGTTCGTCAAATAAACCAGGCCAAGCGGATTCACGCCATGCAAATAGTGAGCGTATTCCAATGCCGCGGCGAGCGAAGTTTCGGACAGCCTTGAATCCATGTTGTGCAGTGCCGCCAACTGATACAGCCTTGCCTGCATGGCCTTTCCCTTGTTGCTGCCCCACGTGAAGTCCTTCATCGGTGCACGATAGGGATCGGCTCGCAAAAGAGATATCTGGAACGCCTGTGAGGCCCGCGACATGCTTATCAGCAGGCGCTCCCGAATAGCCTTTGCCACCTCAGGCGTGGCATCGGGCAGCCGCGCGTAGTAGAGCAGGGTATCCAGCGCGTCGACCTCCCACATCGACGGCCCCCACTGCGGCACAAGCGCGCCAAAATTCGCATCAGCAAACTGCTTGAACTTCACCTCGCCCGTCATCTCGAACAAATAGGTCGCCGCTTCGAAACGCGCGCGCAGTCGATCCGCTTCGCTCATTTCCTGCTGCCCGGCCGCAAGCCCCATCGAACCCGGCTGCTTTGAATTGTCGTTGTTGTAATAGAGCACGTTGGGATTTGCAGTCGCCCAGGTCCACGCTGTCGTCGCCCGCTTCTTGAGATCGTCTCCGTAGTCCTTCAGGTTCGGCTCCGGCCGGGACGCGAAGAACTTGGAAGCATATGCAAAAGCAGCCGCCCCCATCAGCGTCGCCGACGTGGTCGGAGGTCCATAGTAGCTACTCCCTCTGGCGCTCGACGGCGGGCTTGCGCTGGCCAGGCCCTGAACACACAGGAGAGAGCCGTCTGGGTTCTGCATCCGGACGAGCCAGTCCATCCCCCATTTAACCTCGTCGAGAATATCAGGAATGCCGTTGCCCGATTCCGGAATGCCGTAGTCATCGCTGAAGGCTTGCGGGTGCTCCTCGTAGGCCTGCAGCAAAGTGACGATGTAGCGCGCCGCCCATGACGTGTATTTGTTGAAGTCGCCGGCGTCATACCAGCCGCCGCGAAGATCCCTGATCAGCGATTTCGCAACGGGATCTGACGGCCGGCCATCGTGCCACGGGCGCGTCTCGGAATCCTGGCCGGGGCCAAGGTGGCTCGCCTTATCCGCCCAGACCTTGCCCGCAAATTCCGGCTTCTTCTCGAACCCCGCCCGCTGGTAAAAATAGGCTCGGACCGCGTGCTTCATGACATCTTTGTAGACATGCTCGCCAATGACGAAGTCCACCGATCGAACGCCCTTCTCGATGTCGACAACCGCATACTTGCCCGGCGCCTCGACCTCGGAAAAGTCGAACCACCAAGCCTTGTCGCCGGAAACTTGGTCCGTGGCGCCGTAGTTCCACACGGTCGGCGGCCCCGCCTTGACGACCTTGCCGGTCGGAAGTTCGATCAACGCATAGGATTGGCCGGGCGCAAATCTGGCGGAATTGTCATAGCCGACCTCGGGCGTACGGATGACGGCAACCTTCCTTGATTTGGGCAGGTATCCGAACTGATCGACGACAATCGCCGGAATCGGGCCGTTGGGGCCCACCGTGAGATTTTTCTTCCAGTCGGCGGCTGCAAGGTTCGGCTGCGCTGGGATGTTTTGCGCGTTGGCCCTGCCGATTTCAGCCTGACTCGTGGAAACACTGATCAGCAGTAAAACTGCGAGGCGCCAGGCACTGCAACGCACGTCTTATGACCTCTTCTGCGCCGTGAGTGGAATTACCCCTGCGGCGCGCGCGGCTTCTGACTCTTCTCGTCGCTGTAGTAATCGTGGAACCGTTCGCCCTTGTATCGTTCAATGCTCCGCAGAGAAGATGGGTCCACCTTGTTGAGAACAATGCATACAATCCGGTCAAGGAATGTCGAAGCGTCATTGAGACACTCAAGGACCATGCGCTGGCTGGTCTTGCCCCACTCGACGACGAAGACGAAACGGTCGCAGTGCCGTGCGATCATCTTGTAATCGACGACCGCAGCCATGGGAGGCACCTCGATGATCACAAGATCATAGGCCTCTCGCGCGCTATCGAGCAGTTGCCCCATCGCGGCAGTTCCGAGCAATTCGGCCGCGTTCGGGACCCGATCCGCAACACGACAGGGGAGCACGTCGAGATTCAATTGCTCCTTCCTGACCACATATTTGGAGAGAGCAGTTGGCTCCGCCAATGCTTCCTTGAGGCCAACCTTCACGTCAGGTGCAACTCTCTCGGAAAGCGACGGGTGATGGAAGTCAGCGTCGACGAGGAGCACGCGCGTCGTCGAATTTCGGGCGAAATGTGCCGCGAGATTGGTCGCAACGGTCGTCTTGCCTTCGCCAGGAACGGAAGAGATGACACAAATTATCTTCGCTGCCGACTTCTGTTGAGCAATGTTGATCAAGGCCCAGATACTGCGCAGCGTCTCGACAAATCGTGAATAGGGAGCAATCACGGCATACTCGCCGGTTCTCACGGCTGCCTGCTCCTCCGCGCTCTCGATCGCCGGCAGGACGGCGCAAAACAGGCCTGTGACGCCAGTCACCTGCTGCGCCGTTCGGAACACACCGAACGGGAAATCCCTTAGCAGGACAAAGCAACCTCCCAGCAGCAAACCCATGATTGATCCGCCAGCCAGGATCAGCAGCCTCTTCTTTGATGCTTCCGTTTGTGTCGGCGGCGCCGCGCGCATCAGAACAATGGCATCCGGCGCGACGGAAGGCTGCCCCTCGACCTTGCTCATCTCGCCGAGCTGCTGAACTGCCCTGTTGTACTGGGTGCGAAGGGTTTCTGCCGCGCTCTCGAGCTCCCGTATCTTGGCCTGGGTATCGCCGTTGGCGCCCTCCTCACCCATGAGACGGGTCATGGTTGCGGAAATCTCATCATAGCGCGCGCGCGCAAGCTCGTAATCCTTGCTGAAAGAACCCGAGATACGCCCCTGCTCATTGGCAATTGCTTCGCGCAACTCCTTCATCTGGTTGCGCACCTTGACCGTTGCAATGTGATCTTTTCCTACTCGGTTCTCGAAATCATTCGCACGCACGGACAGATCCGAGAGCTGAGAACGAAGCCGCGTGATCAGACCATCGTCTACGACAAAGGAGTTCTCAGAACCGGCACTTGCGAGACGCTCCATTCTGGCCTTGGCCTCGGCCATGGCGACCCGCGCACTGGTGAGATGTGACTGAAGCGTGGCGATTTGTTCCCCGGCAGCCCCGCTTCTGGAATTGCCGGTAAGGTTGTTCGCGATTTTGTAGTCAAGGACCGCACGCTCCGCGTCGCTAGCCAGCCGCTTCAGTTCGTCAACGCGCTCCTGCACGACCTTGCCGGCCATCTTCGTCGATTTGACTTTGCCCGCGACGCCCGCGTCCAGATAAGTTTCGACCACCGCGTTGGCAATCGTCGACGCCTTCACCGGGTCCTTCGACGCAAATGCAACGTTGATGACGCTCGCAACGTCTTCTCGAGTGACCGACAAATTGCGCAGCACCCCGTCTACCGCGATCTTCTCAAGCGTTTCCTTGGAGGGTGCTTCCCGTGGTGTCTCCTCCCGCAAGCCCAGGGCATGCGAGGCGGCACGAAAAAGGCCGCGAATGCGCGAGCCGAGGTTCTCGGTACCCTGCTCGCCAACGAACTCCGGGTCGCTCGTCAACGACAGCGCCTTCACGACCGGCAGCACGATGCTTTCTGAGGAAATCACGTAGATCTGCCCCAGAGTATCCGCATCCTCGATCAGCGGCTCATTGGTGATCTTGTTTGATTGCAGGTATCTGGAAAGCGTCCGTTCGAACGCGATCCGAGAACTTGCTTTGTAAACCGGTGAAAGGTTAGATAATACCGCATAGGCGCCTAGAAGCCCGATGATTCCGCCTGCGATGATGAAGAACCAGCCGCGGCGCGCAATTCCCACGAGGTCCGCGATGTCGGGCTGCACGCGCCCCGGCGGCTTTTGGTTAAGCTCGTCAGCTACAGTGTAATCAACAGACGCCATGCAATTGCCTACGGTTACTGCGCGCAATCGTAGAGAGAAGCTCTCTTCTTGCGCCTCTGGCTCGGACTAGATTTAGCACACATGGTTCGTGGCCCGCGCGGAGCAAACCGAACACCAAGACCTGTAAAGCCATATAGTCGCACCTCCTGACTCAGGGCACAAGGCGACGAGAAAGGCAGCGAGGGAATTCTAGAGACTGTAGCCTATTACCTAAATCCTGGATATGTTGCCTCAAGTTATGAATCTACAATCATACTTTCATAAACATCCTCAGATGGCTACCGCACCCACTTCCTCGCGGTCGCAAGATATGAATTTGGATACACACGGACGTCGTAAAATCGCATCTTGGGCCGCTTCGCGCGGAAGAGAATGGCTATATGGAAGCTGGCAAAGCCCGCAGCTACCAAGGCCGGCTTGCCTTCGTTTGACAGACGCCAACGGAGGCCAATCCCATCCGGTTACCCACTAGGCAGGATTGTTCTCAAGATCCTTGAACAGGAAGTGGACGTCGTCCAATTCGTTGAAGAATCCATTGTAATATTGGAGGTTAAACAGGCCGCTATATGCCTTTCCCTCTATCGCGCTCGCCCGAACGAGAGTGGCACCATCAGCAGCCAGTTTGAGTGCCGAACTCGCAAGCCGGGTTAGCCTGGGCCGTCCGCTGCAGACCCGCACAAGCGACCGGATTAGGAAATGACGATCCAGGAATTCCTGGCGGATCGTCGGAAGCAACCATTTCTGATTCCGATCTCGCGCAAAAATTACATCGTTGCGTCCATAGGTATACGCTGCATCAAGCCACGCTCGATAGCTGCGATCGGCATAATGCATGCCTGCAGCCTGGATATTAAAAACAAACTCGAGGCCGTTGTTGGCAAGCCGATATGCGAGTTCCACATCCTCGGCGCGGCGGAAACGTTCGTCGAAACCGCCGGCGGAAAGAATGTGGTTCCGTCGAAGCGAGGCGTTGCCAGTGTAAAACTGCCGCGCCGTCGCCGGCCAATCTCCCCTCAGCAGTGCCCTGTATTGCTTCATCAGCATCTCTTGCTCCCAGCGGACCCAGGGAGCCATCTCGAAGCCCTCCGGCGTGAGCAGGGGCCCTAGCACTACAACATCCCGGCCAGCTTCGTGGTGCGACCGAGCGTGTTCTTCGAGGAGTTGAGGCTCCGGAACCACATCGTCATCAATAAAGATAATGAACTCACCGACCGCGGTCTGGACGCCCGCATTGCGGGCGGCCGCGGGCCCTTGATTGGCCTGGCTCAACCACCGCAGCCGCATGCTGGAGCGGAGCGCTTCCAAATAGGCGTCGGTGCCATCCGTCGAGCCGTCTGAGATTACGATGACTTCAAAAGCGTCCGATGGGTATGCCTGTCGTTCCAGCGCCGCGATGACATGTCGCAGTCTGCCCAAACGATTGTATGTCGGTACGACAAAACTGAAGAAGGGGCGGTACAATTTTAGGCCCTGACTCTGCTGGCACGGACTCGATCGCTCGAGCATAGGAGCGGAGCCCAAACTCCTTATGTCATTCTTCTGCAATTATTTCGCTAACGTAACGCAAGCTTCTGCTATCACAAACAAACTGATCTTACACCATTTGAGCGGCCTATTGAATTCAGCCCTCAGACTAACGTTTTATGTCGGCATTTTTGGCACACAAGTGCACTATGGGGTCAATGGCCCAAGCCGAAGCAGCGCTCGAGCCGCTTGCGTCTTAGTGTCGCTTCTCGGGGTTAACCGCATCGTTTAAATAGCCGGCCAGCCGGTGCGCATACCGATCCAGGTTCATCTCGCATTCGATCAGCTTGCGCCCGTTGGCGCCCAGCCTGGCCGCTTCCGCCGGATCGGCCAGTAACCGGCGGATCTCGGTACGCAGGGTCGCGGGATCTCCCGGCGGCACATATCGCCCATTGGCGCCTTCGACCACGACATCGGTTTGGCCAGGAACACGGGAACAAATGACCGCCTTGCCCATCGCCATTCCTTCCAGGATGGCGGTGACGCCGGCCTGGAACTTCACGTTCTCCAGCGGCATGACCAGGAAGCGACTGTCGGCATAGAGCTGGCGCAACTCATACTGAGTGAATTTGCGCACTGTGACGTTGTCTGGAATGTTCGGGGTAGCGACGCCCTCTGCCCGCTTGGCCCAGGGCGACGCGGCAGCGATCACGACGTGGACGTCGAGATCCTCCACTGCGCGCAATAGGGTTTCGTAGTCGCGGCGCTCCAGCCCGACGGCACAGACCTGAGGACGGGCACTGGACTGTGGTGTGACCTGTCCAGGGGAGAAGAATTCTTCGTCGACCATGAAGGGCGTCCACAGGACGCGGTCGGGACCAAGTTTCCAGCGTTCCGCTATGAACCGCTGTTGCCAGCGACTGTAGGCGATAAAGCGGTCGATAGCGCTCTGTACGCCCAGCCAGTCCAGGAAGGCGGTCTTCTTCGGCTCGGAAAGGACATGCACGATCATCAAATGGCGCGGCCGCGTGCCTGGTGTGAACTTGAGAAGCGCGGCCAATGGCAGCCCAACCTGCTCGCCATCTGTGACAATGGCCTGACAGCTCTTGCGGATCTTCCAGCAGGCGTAGGCGAGAACCAGATTGGGACCTGCGAGTTTTTCAAGCACCCTGCCCGTTCGGCCGGCGATTGTCCGCGCCGCGGCATAGTCGAGAAGGTCGGCATGGAGGCTTCGCGCTAGCTCCAAATAGTCGGCCCTGGGGCGCCTGCCGTTTGCAATCTGTTCGCCGATGTCAGGAGCGATAACACCCGACACCGTCAATATTACGCGCGTGGTCATCCCAGTTAGCCCCGTCCGTTACCAGGTAAATTGTGTAGTCGAATGAGATGGCCCGGAGTGACGTGGCCATCGCACCTTGCAAATCAATTGGCGAATATTCCTATTTCATCGTCCTCAGATCAGTACCGTGCCGCGCGCCAAGCTAATAGAAAATAGCGCAGGGCCATGCTACGGCACCAAGCTTCTTGCGCTGAGCCCGGGACTCGAGACCGGATCCGCCTAACAACCATGTTGAGGTGGACGCAAGTCCGCTTGATATCATCGATTGATTTTTGGCCGCAGTCCCGCCATTGAGGTAAGGTTAATGATGCGCAAAATTATCGGTACTCTGGCAATTGCCTTTAGCGTCCTGCCCAGCCTCCCGTCTGCTACTGCGATAGCCCAGTCCGCGCCCGCCTCTGGCAAAGGGACGTGGACTGACGTCACGCCTAGCGGGGTCGATTTGGTGAATCCGCTTTCCTGCGATAACTACGGGTCGATCACCATGGTCGCCGATCCTGCACGTCCATCTGATCTTTTTACGCAGTTCAACTGCCAGGGCGTCTGGAAGTCGGTCGATTATGGCCTGACATGGTCCGGCCCTATCAATACCGGTCGCGGCGGAGCCGGGGCCAGCGGAGCGGGAGGGCTCGCCATTGCGCGAGGTCCGGATGGACAGCCCCCAATCCTATATTCGGCTGGCATACGCGGCACCGGTCTTGGCTTCTGGAAATCCTCCGACGGCGGCGTAAGCTGGACGAACTATCGCGTGTCGCCTGCCAGAGATCGGCAAGATTTTTATCCCCCTGTCGTCAATCCCTACGATGCAAATCATTTGCTCATGGCCGGACACCACATGAGCTTGATTGTTCAAAGCATAGATGGAGGACGGAACTGGTCCTCGATCGAAATGGCTGACGGAATGAAACAAGGGGGCGGCACGGGTTCAATCTTTTTTATTGATACCGGTCGTGCTGACACAACGAGAGATACGTGGATCTGGACTGCAGAGGCCACCGGAGGAAAAATCGGAACCTGGCGAACGAGCGATCAAGGGCGCACCTGGACACAGGTCGATAGCAACGAGCACGCGCACGGGCAGATGCAGATCTATCAACCCGACAACGGCGGCGTTGTCTTCATGCCGGCGCTATATTCAAACCTGGGCACCGGCGTTCTGAGAAGCACAGACTATGGTAAAACCTGGACCAGGGTCGGCGTCGAAATGAATCAAGCCACTGTCTTCGGCACCCCGAAACGCGTTTACGCGATGTACGCGTGGGCATGTGGCGGCTGCAAACTTGATCCGGCGCTTCAGTCTGCGCCACAACCCGGGATCTCCGGATGGGCACGCATGTCGACTCCGCCTGAGATGGCGATTGGCGCAGCGCAGGCTGCGACCGTCTTCGACGGCACCAACTACGTTATCCTTACGGCCAATTGGCGCGGCGGGATCTGGCGCTTCGTCGAGTAAGCGCCCGCCGGTGTTCGATACTCGTTTGTGAGCGCACCGCGCCCCCTTGCGTTGCGTTCGATGCCGACCCTCGCGTCACTGCGGGGCAATTTGCCGGCCGATGACTCTGCGCGGTCCAAGCCGAGTTGCCTGAACGGCTCCGGCTGGCACCGGCGAACGCTCCGTGTTTACCAACGAAAATCGAACCGACTCGGCGACCACAATAAGATAGAGCGGCCAGAAATGCGTGAGGACAAGCCAGTTGGAGTCAAGAAGGTTGATCAGCACCGCAAACAATTCGATCGACAGGAAATACCACGCTCGTACCGGGTCAATGCGCCTCACGCGCTCCAGCAAATGCAAGGAGGAATAGATAAACACCAGGAATATCCAATAGCCGAACCTGCCGGTCTCGAGCTTCAATTCGAGAAACCCGCTATGGCTCGACGGCATGTCCTTGACATATCCCGGCGCCTCGTTGTGAGGCGAATTCGGAACAAAGTAATATGAATGGAATCCCCAGCCGAACCAGGGCCGGTGCGATATCTGATAGTCGATAAAGGTCCATATGCCGGTGCGTCCGGTGAGGGTAGCGTCCCCGTACAGCCTGTATCCCAACCGCTCAATCGGGTTAGCCACAAACATCGACGCGAACACGATCGCAGCGACAATTATCGCCGGCGTCAGCCGGGTCCATTTGCAAACCTGCAATATCAGCCACGAACAAACCAACGCGACGAGCGCGAACGCCAACGCACTCTTCGACTCGCTCTCGAATATGAGCCAGAATCCCAAGCTTATGGTGCACAATGCAACCACACGCCGCCAGCCAGAAAACAGAAGCTCATGGCTCGCCACCGTGATGCCGACCGCGGCCAAGAGACCCAGATCTTGCTTGTGCGTAAAATATCCGGGATGACCGACAGGCGATGGCGGCGTATTCAAAACATAAAGAGCGCTGATAAAAAACGCGACGGCGTAGCAGAAATGTATTCCCGGTATTGTGGATTTCACAGATATGGGCAGCGCGAATGGCACAACGATAATGATCACTACCAGCAGCTGTACGACAAGCCGACTGAAGGCGAAATCCGGGCTGTAAGCCCATGTCACGCTCGCGGTCGCGAAAATAAGGTATGCGAACAGACTCTTTATTGGCAGGGAGCGGAAGAACCTCCGGTCTATCAACGCCCAATTCTTGAAAACGAAAATCAGAGTTACCAGCGCAACGACCGGCCAAATCAGGACGTTCACAAGTCGTACTTTCCCCTCACCCGGCCAAAGGGGAAGGGCTACCGCGAGATAAAAAATTACAAGCACCGGCAAAATGGCCAGAAAGGTGGCGCCCGGAAAACCCATGCTGGGAAGCTTGGACTTTTCCGCACGGTAAACGACCTTCGACATCTGGCAGCCATGCTTTCGGTTGTGAATTGCAGCGTCGTATCGGCGACACGGCGACTGTGAAGATCGGTCCCGGCACAATTCTTCGCTCACCGTTCGTCAATTCTCGGTATGCGAAGTCCTCAAATTTTTAGTATCTAACGCTTATTTTGCGGGATTCGCGAGCAGAGTGTCAACATCGGGGGATTAACCTACATTTGAGATTAATCGTTCAGCACTGCGCAATAAAGTGGATTGTCCCATTGATGGTGATGCTGCCTGAGGTCCCCGTCGCCCCCCTGCGCGCTTATCTGGAGGCTGCACTGGTTTCCTTTCGCCCTGCAGGGTCGCCGGCATCACTCTTGACGATTTCGATGATCGTCTCTACGCCCGTCGCGACCACGCCCGTTCGGCGGAAATTCCCATCGATTTCGCACTCCTGGGAGGATGCCATCAGTGATCAAGCTTCGTGACGTGCCGTCCAGTCTATGGACGACCGCCGTATTCCGGTTGGCGGGTGCGCGATCGGCCGTCGTCACTGTGGATGGGCTGCATCCGGTGCTTGTCACCTTCGGATCGATCAAGTGCGGACGCTTGTTCCTGCGCTGTAAGACGATACCAATCGAAGTGGGCGCCGGCAGCAATGGAGCCCTTGTGATCGGCGAGCGCGTCTTCATCAACACCGGTTCCACAGTCGTGGCTAATCATAGCATCATCATCGGTGACGATTGCCGCATCGGGGACCTGGTGGCCATCTTCGACTCTGATCACCATTCCCTTGAGCCGTCGCGTCCAATCCGGATGGCGCCAGTTCGTCTTGGTAACAACGTCTGGGTCGGTCGGTCTGCAACGATCCTTCCCGGCGTTACCATAGGTGACCATGCTGTCATCGCAGCTGGATCGATTGTGACGGGCGACGTTCCTGCCAGGACGCTTGTGGCGGGCGTACCGGCGCGCCCAATCCGAACTCTCGATATCCCCGATGGATGGCGCCGCGAGTGAATAGCTCATCCGGTTTGGGGCGATCTCACATGTAACGCGGTTATGACCTCCGTCGACTAATCATCCTTCGCGGATGGCGCCGGGGTCGGAAGAACTCTGCTGCGCACGACTTCTATTGCGAGCCGTAGATCGCTCGGTAGGACGAGCCGGGTGACCATGGCTATCGCCGCGAACAAGAGACAAAAAAGCGGAATGAGATACAATAGCCCAAGCGGTTGCAGCATCGCCAGCGGCACGACGGTACAGAGCGAGGTGATGCAAGCTCGGACCATGTTCACCGCCATGCTTGATCCAACTGCGCCTTTTGGAAGCAAAGCCCAGCACGCGATCATCGTAGGTAGCTCCGCCACGCCGGCAATGATCACGAGCGCGATTCCTCCGTTTCCAAACCGCTGCTGCCAATAATCGATTAGAAGCCAACCCAAGACCACAAAGAGTGCAATCCTGACGATACTTATGACCGCCAGCGCATTGTTTCGGCCGACTGCGTTAACGGCGGCCGCCAAAACATAGCCGATAAACAGCAAGGGTATGAAGAATGCCCCGACCCGCAAAATCGCCGCGGTTTGTTCGAAACGGCCATGCCCGTAGATGATCGCAACTATATCCCCTGCGAACAGGTAGAGCCCCGATGATGTTAATGCGGCCGCAATGAACAGAACCCGCCCGGTTGCATCGAGCATGCGCCGAAAATCCGGCAACGAGAGCGATGCGCGCGAAAGCTCCGGAAACGACGCGGCGACCAGAATGATCGCCGGAGAAACAACAATGCCAAATGTGCTACGGAACGCGCCGAACCATCCTACAACCGCCGGATTGGTGAGCGCGGAAAGCAGCATTACCTCGACAAAAGGTTGCGACGCTATCACCAGCGAAAAGGCTGCGATTGGCGCTCCATGTCGAACAAGTTCTCGAACCGACGTCATGGTGGGCGCTTTGACCTTGATGTCCAACCGCCGCGCGGCGATTACCCCGAAGATCAGCATCGAAATGCTGCCGATGCCTCCCATCAAGACCAGTTCCGTCAGCCCTCCGCCCAGGCGCAAGGCAATAAAGGTCGCAATCAGCGTCAGCGCCTTGCCGACAATGTTTGCTGATGCATCGATATCCATTCGGTTCCTGGCGCGAAAGGAACAGGCGACCGGTCCCAACAGCGTGCTCGGAACTGCGGTTATCAGGGCCAACACCGTCAACACAACGATCTGGGCGCCGTAGCCCAGCGCGAGCGCGATTGCGACTGCAATGGCGGAGGAGAAGACGATTGTCACCAGCCGCACGACGAGTGCGCTTCCAATCAACTCGGACTCGTCAATACGCCCTCTCGCCAGTTCTCTGACAAGATATGTGCCCTGGCCCCACTCAACGATGACAAAGGCAAATGCGCTGATGGCCACCACAGTATAGAGGATACCAAGCTGCGCAGGCTCCAGCGCGCGTCCAATGACCGCGGTCTGAAGGATCCCGAGCGCTGTTGATGCTACCTGTCCCAATCCAAGGTGAGAAACATTGCGAACCAGAAGCCTGGTGGTATTTGATCTCACGGATGGCTCCGGGTAAGGGAAAAAACTTCAGCGCGACTAAGCGAGACGGTATATCGAGAACCGGTTGGCGGGTCCAAGGCAAATTGGCCGGACGCAACGGCGTGGCAGTTATCTATCCTTCGAGGAACTGCAAGCCTCCAGCGCTCTATGCCTCCCTATGAAAGACGAAACGCAAGTTGATAAAGAAATTTACGACAAACGCGGTTCCGATTCCCATGAGCTTGGCCGCAAGCGGAGGCAACCCCATGGTGAACACCCCTAGAAGCGTGACACCAACGTTCACCATAAGACCAACAAGTGCAGCAGCCGTGAACGCCGCCAGGCCGCGAAGCGTTGCCTCACGATTGAACACGAACCGACTGGTCAAGCGGTAGTTGACAAGCGCTGCGATGCAGAAGCTAAGACAGCCCGCCGCAAGGATGCTCAGCTTGGCATTTACCAGCAGCGCAAAGCCGCCTGCGTCGACGATGGCCGCGATCCCGCCAGTCACACCATATCGCAAGAATTTCGATACAAGGTCGCGCACCAGCGATCCTATCGTGTGAAGGGATCGAACAATGTATCGTGGAATGTCTCGAAGGTTTGGAGGCCCTCGAAAGGCTTCGAAGATTTTATTAGCGTTCTGACTCCGGCCCTTTGGCCCGCAATACCGTCGCGATCTGCACGGTCGCCGATGAACAGCGTATCGCCAGCCGTTGCACCGGCGGAGGCCATGAGCGACCGAAGGCCGACGGGGTGAGGCTTAAGCAGCCCGACATCGCAGGCGGAAACCACGTGATCCGCTTCCAATCCCATCGCTGCCAGCTTCTCTACCGCTGGATAGTCCGAATAAATGCCGATCTTCCTGCCGCTGCGCTTCAATCCCGCAAATAGTTGCGAAACTCCCGAAAAGAGGCAGCCTCTCAAGTATCGGAGCGGCCGTGTTTCAATCCATTCGAACACGATCGTCTGAACACTTTCGGGCGACATGGACAGGGCCTTTGCCGTCTCGGCGATCAGAACGCGGTCGAAGTCGAGGACCTCTTCGTCACCCAGCCGCTCTCTCATCCGCCGATAGGTGCTGACGACCCTAACAGGAGTGAGATCCAGCTTCGTTACGGAATGAAGTATCATGTCACGCGCCATCCTTAGGCGCAACGGACGCTGGCTATAGAGCGTACCGTCCACATCAAATGCGACGAGACGGATGTCACGCCAATCCGCCTGTGTAAACATGGACATCATTGCAGGCTGATATATCGCTGACCAGCCAAGCCATCGAGGGCGGGTATATTCACGTAGGTAGCAAACAGGAAGGTGGCAGCCAGCAAAGCTACGAGAGCAATCAAAGCGCGCTCCTCGAACAGTTTTTCGGGCCTTTGAGCTGTCGAAGCCGGCTCCATGGACAGTGCGAGATAGTGTCCGAACAACGCAATGAGTACGGGCACCACGAGCAGATATTCGACACGATATTTGATCAAAAAGATCGCAAGGAAGAAGCTGGTGGCCAGGGCGTAGACAAAGCACGACACTGTAAGCGATATCTCGGAATAATTCGCGAAGCTCGCCCTGTATCTCTCGAGTAATTCGCGCCCGTGAGATGCGACAATTTCTCTGAATTCCGAAAGGCGCTTTGCCGCCATGAGGAAAGCGCCGCCGGCCCAATAGGTGAGCATGATCGAGCCGGGCGGCAGAGTTGTCGGATCTATCATTGCCCATCCGATGATCAAGCGTAGGGGATTATTGATCGCCTCCGAAATAACATCGAGATAGGCTTTGTCCTTGGAACGGATGGGCGGCACGTTGTAGATGATGCCTTGCAAGGCGAAGACGCTAGCGACCAGCAGCGTCAGCTTGCTGGCAGCGAAGGCGCACGCCAGTCCGACCGCGACGAGTCCGGCCCACTCCAGGAAAATGATGGTTCCGCTGAGCTGCGTCTTGACTGCCGCCCTCTCAGACTTGGTCGGGTGAAACTTATCGAATTCGCGATCGAACCACTCGTTTATCACATAGTTCGATGACGCAATGCAGATCGCGGCCAACAAGCCAAGTGTTATCGAACTGACCAACGAGGGTGCGTGAACTCCCCGCAGCAGATAGGCGAGTATCATCCCGGGGACGATGAAGATATGCTTCGTGCTGTGGTCCAGCCGGGCAATGGCTATATAAGCTGCGACGCTTCCCTGCATTTTCTGAAGATCACCGATCGACTTATCCATGGATCATCCAAATGTTCATGACAACGAACTCACATTTTGCTGCCGCCTGCCCCGGCATCAATCGGTCGTAATCATTTTAAAAGCTAATCAGCTCGTTTCGCGAATTGAGGGAAAACTAGCTGAATGGTGCGTAGTAGGACAGCCCATTCATGCGCCAAGGGTTAATTCGGAATAACGCGTGTTATCACGCCTTCGAGATCAGGCGTCCGCCAAGATGCGACGGCGAGACGATGGATATAGGCAGATATCGGGCGCGATTTGCTGCGCCGGATTAACCTTACCGCCTGGCGATCCCGGCAGTCCCGGAGATCAGTCAGGACCGGGTGAAGCCAGATTTTAGTGAGTTCAGGAGTATCGACGCCAAACGCAGCCACGCCGCAGCAGGATCATCGAGTAATCTGCCACCAAGCCGATATACAACGGCAATGGACTCCGGATAAAGCGATGCCGCTCTGCGGGTCATTTTGGTGAAACCGTACTCGACGAACCCACGCGCGATCTTTCCGTACTCATACGGATGGCTTGCAGTCGCGACAACGACGATGGCTACTACTTACTTCTTACGCTCGCGCTCGCTTTGTGGATGTCTGTGAAATTTCAATTATCCCCTGCTCACCGCATGCGCCCACCTTGACTACAATAAGCGCCGCAAACTGCCGCAGCAAGATGGCGACAGCACTCGAAGCCTCGCGGACGCACCTGTCTCACTTTTGCTGCTCTACAAACAGCATGGTCTCCCGATCGACCGGCGTGTGAAGTCCGCCCAGGAAGCCCTCGGCGAATGCCGTGATGCGTACAATCCCGCGTGGCCGGCGAAGATGGAGCAAGTCCCGGACCACCGGCCAGAGCGCGTACTTGATGAACTCATGTGCGGGGATATACATCAGGTCGACGCGGCCGAACTTGAGGAACTTTGAATACGCCGCGCCTATGGCGAGAAAATCTCTGTGCGCGAGCTGGCGGCCTTGTTGCCAGTTCCGAAAGCCGAAATGCTTCACGGCAATCTTCGACGTCTCGTAAACGTGGTAACCCGCAAGGAGCGCGCGCATGGCAATGTCACGGTCATCACAGGATGGAAATCGGGATCCGGGGCCGAGCATGGGATCGAAGCGCCCGATTTCCTCGACCACGTTGCGCCGCACCGCAATGCCGGCTCCGAGACCGCGCACGTGTCGCGCATCATGCACTGTAGTCAACATCCTTTCGCCAGTGAAAACATAGTCTGGGATAAAGCCCGCGGTTGGATCGTGCTCGCCGGCCTCGACAACACAAAAAGCAACTGCGACCTTCAGATGTGTGGAGAAGATTGAGGCAAATTCCTCGAGCCATTTTGGCGGGACCGTGCAATCGTCATCTGTGATTGCGATAACCGAACCCCTAGTTTCAGTCAGGCCCGCATTGAGCGCGTTTCCTTTCCCAATGGTCCCGATTTTCACGTACCTCAAGCGGGGATCGGTGCGGAATGGCTTTAGCGCCTCAAGCGTTTCATTGTCCTTGCTCTGATCAACAACGACCAGCTCGAAATTGGAATGCGTGTTTGCCAAGATGGACAACACAGTGTCGACCACCAAGCCACCGCGACCACATGTGCAGACGAGCGCCGATATCAGGGGCAGGTCAACTTGTCCCAACTGGCTGCCCACCGATATCTTCAGCTAAGCTTTAAATGCGGGTGCGTCTACTTGCGCCGACCTGCACCGGCTAATCGAGCGCAGCAGGTCGCTCGATTGGCGAGGACTACCGCGTGGATCTATCGGCGCCGGCGCATTGGCGTAGCGGGAAGCTTTGTTTAACGCTGTGCAACTGGAGAATATACGTACCATCCCCACCGTCCGCCTTGCTTTTTGGCTATTCACAATGCACACATATAAATCTTTTAGACTTCAACGCTTGCGCCCCGCGCAATCTACTCACCGCTCGGTCTTTTGCCAAGGGCTTCGAGCAATGCGCACCGGATTTCATGCACGCTCCTCCGGATAAGCGAACGCGGGTTCTCTTCATCAACTCGGCGCTTTTCGCCGGCGCGGACACGTGGATTCATTTCCTGCTTCTGCGCAATCTCTCCCAGGACAAATTCGAACTTCATGCGGCGGGGCAACCGGGATCGCCGGCACCGGCGTTCGACGAGTTGCGCGCGATTCCCGGTATCGTACTGCGTCCCACCAACTTTGGGCCATCGCTGTGGGAGCGATCCAAGCTTCAAAAGCTTGCGGGCCTTGCCGGCGGTTTGCCGGCCGCCGCGGCAAGCATGTTGGGGCTCGCCGCGTACATCAGGCACCACCGGATCGAGATCCTGCATTCCACTGACCGGCCACGCGATGCCATAGCGTGCGTGGTCCTTGCGGCACTCACGGGGGCCAAGGCCCTCATCCATGTGCACGTCAACTATGGGGAGTGGATGGGCCGCGGGGTCAATTGGGCATTCGGCCGGGCAGATGCGATCGTTGGCGTATCGAAACACACGGCGAGCACCTTCGTGGAGGCAGGTTACCGACCGGACCGCGTACATGCGGTCCTCAATGCGATCGACCCCGCACGCTGGGACCCGTCGTTGGATCCTGCCCCGGGACGCGCGTCGCTCGGGGTGCCGGATGGCGCACCGCTGATCTTGAGCGTAGCGCGGCTTTTTCGCGGGAAGGGACACTTCGAACTGGTGAGCGCACTCGCGCTGATCAAGCCCAAGCATCCGAACGTGCGGCTTGTGATTGTCGGCTCGGACTACCCGGCTGACAGCGGCACGACCCGGATGTTGAAGGAGCACGCGAGCGCGATCGGTATTGGAGAAAACGTCATATTCACCGGCCAGCGCTCGGATATCGCGGCGCTGATGGCGGCATGCGACGTCTTCTCGCTCCCCAGCTTCGAAGAGCCATTCGGGCTCGTGTTCGCGGAAGCGATGGCGATGAAGCGCCCTGTGGTGGCTCTGACCAACGGAGGCACTCCGGAAGTCGTCGAGCATGGCAAGTGCGGCCTGCTCTCTCCCCCTGGGGACATCGATGCACTGGCGGCCAATCTCCTCACGCTGCTGAACGACCCAGCGCTACGCACTCAATTTGGAGCGTATGGCCGCTCGCGGGTTGAGCAGTACTTTACGCCGCAGCGCATGGCTTCAGACTTTGCAGCGCTTTATTCTCGCATGCTGGCGTAAAGCGATCAGCTGCGAGGTACGATGCGGAGCCTATGCCGCCTACCGCACCACTGAACGAATGAACAAATAACTCTTTCCCAGCGCAGGCAGCGAAGCAAAAGCTCGTTCTTGAAGCCGCCCAGTGAGGTTCTGAGCGTAGCGGTTGGTGAGCAGCGTGATCTTGCCGCCATGCGCCGTATAGGGGTCGGCAAGATCGCTGCCGCCATCTTCCCAAGTAAAAGCGAGCATCGGACGAATTGCCTTGCTCTTGTTCGGCATCCCGCGGTGCCAAACCGAAGACAACCGGATGACTACGTCTCCGGCGCTCATGCGGGCGCGAAGCGCGGGTTTTCCGGAGAGCGCGTACTGCCAATATTTGTACTCGCGCAAGTGCGTACTGGGGACAACCTCCATCGCGCCATTTTCGATATCCGTATCGACGGGCGCCACGTTCACGATGATGAAGGGCGTTGCGACATTACCATCGGCGTGCGGGTTCTGAGCGCTGCTGTTCGGCAAGTTGAGATTGCAGCCGACATTGGGCATGCGCGTTGCGGACGGCGAAAGCTTCCTTACGAAATCGAAGACACCGTACTGCTCGAGCTCGTCGTACACAAACCGCGACTGTGCGCCGGGGAAACAGTTGAGATGACCGCTGATCGTGCCGCCGCCCGAGAATAATTCGCCAGCCTCACGAGCGCGGATGTATTCCCCGCGCAACTGCTCCGTAAGTGCCGAGAGCCGCGGCTTCGAGACCACGTTCGGCAGCGTCACATAACCATCGCGTGCAAAAGCCGAACTTAAGTCCTGCATTTGATTGCTGAGCTTCGTCATCGACAGCCCCCTTTTAATATCCAACTTCTAAACAATAGCTGGCGGTTCAGTATAGCGAAAATTCGCCGAAATCCCGGCATGGGCACGGGGCCAAAGATAACGTTTTGGAGACTGGTGCGCTAGTCCCTGCCGGGTCTGCATCACTCCCATCGGGGCCATTTGCAATCCTGGGTTAACCGAAAACGCGGCGGGCGTGTCGTCGACATGATTAACAGCTTTCAGGACGTTCATAATTAACTAGAACTCTGGAGGACTCCGGTGCGAAAACCGGATCGACGGGCTACCAAACCCCGACCGAACTGCTAAATTGCGCACCGACGCGAGGGGAGCGTTTTGTTCATAAAGCAAACTTAAGTGAGTTCCATGGCCTCCATTGATTATAATCAGGTAACGGACGATGCCGCTCACCCTTCGATCGGTCCGGTGCAGCCTGAAGTTTCAGATCTTGTAGGAATTGCCCGCCGGGGCTGGCTCTTCATAGTTGCCGGCACGATATTCGGGCTCGTCTGCGCATTGGTGATACTGTCCACCATGCCTCAGGTTTACAAGGCGAGCTCCCGCATCGCGTTCGAGAGAACGCTGCCGCGATACATGCAAACGAACAAAGTCTCCAACGAGCCTATCATCGACGACTATGACACGCTGGGCCAGACCTACGTGATCTCGTCCGAGAACATCATTTTGCAGGCCATCAGGTCCTTGTCGCTGGCGAGCGACCCTGATTTCGTAGGAAAGCCGGACAGCCGAAACCTTGGCTCGCGCGTTCGTGGCGTGCTTCGAAACGTCGCCGAGACCTTGGGTTATTCAAAGGAAGCAGCTGAAGATCAGCCGACAGATCCGGAGAAAATTGCCGTCGGCAACGTCGCACGTAATTTGACAGTAAACCGCGAGGACGTCGCGAGCGTCATGACGATAGGTTTTTCGTCGAGCGACCCTGCAAAGGCCGCTGCTATCGTTAACGCAATTGTCGACGCTTACGTTGCTGACACGATTGCCGGCAAGATGAAATCTACCAACGTCGCGGGCAAGGTTGTGCAGGAGCGCGTCGAAGAGCTGAAGCAGCAGGCCAAGGATGCGGAGCGTGCCGTCCTGGAATACAAGATGGCCAACAATCTCGTCGGCAGCGGCACGACCACGCTTTCGGGAGAACAGCTCGCCACACTGCAGACCCATATGACGAACGCCCGTGTCGCGATGGCTGAAGCAAGGGCCCGCATGGAGCGGATCGCCAAGGATCCCGATGCAAGCGCCCTGTTCGCGCCAGACAACGAGCTCATCTCAAGGCTGCGTTCGGAGCTGTTGGATCTTTCAGTCCGTGCGAACGATATCGAGGGCCGTGTCGGAAAGGGCCACTTGGCTGCGGTCAAAGTCCGCAACCGGATGGATGAGGTTCGCGAAGCGATTGCCGCTGAACAAAAGCGCGTTGCAGGGTCTTTCGGCAAGAACTACGAACTCGCGCGCGCCCAATATGACGAGCTTTCCGCTGCGATGTCGCGAGCGATGGGCGAAGAGGGCGCCAACAGCGATGCCAAGGCTCGGATGCGAGAACTGGAGAGCGCGGCTGAGACGCTTCGGACCCTGTACAATCAGGCGCTGCAGCAGTTCAGCCAGATGAACCGGGTTGATGCGCAGCCCACGTTCACGCCAGACTTTCGTGTTCTCATGCGCGCAAGCCCCCCCACGCAGACCGAGTCCTCGAAGAAGCGATGGTTGATCTTGGCCGGCGGGTCGGCGATCGGATTGCTGTTGGGAGCCGCTTTTGTATTGGCCAGGAACTTTCCGTTTGGCGTTTTTCGAACCTCCCAACAGGTGACTCACGCGACCGGACTGCCCTGCGCGGTCCTCCCGGAACTCTCAGGTGCCGACGAACTGGCCTCCTTGAAGACCGGGGAGTACGCGCTGAACTGGCCCTATTCGCGATTTTCACAGACCCTGCGCAGCATTTGGGCCACGATCAATATCGCGCAGCGGGAATCCGGTTCGAAGGTCGTTTGCGTCGTCTCCTCAAGTCCTGGAGAAGGCAAGACAACCGTGGCCATCAATCTCGCGGCCCATTTCGGCCTGCATTCGAACACGCGCGTCCTTGTGATCGACGCCGATTTCCATCGCCAGTCGCTGACGAGCAGAGTGGCTCCTGAAGCAACCATAGGGTTCAGAGAAGCTCTGGAGGAGCCAGCCAATCTCGCCAAATTTGTCGTCAGGAAGGAGCGCCTGAATATGGACGTTCTTCCCTGCCCCGCTTCCGAGCGGCTAGCCAATGCGGCGGAGTTGCTTGGCACCAAGGAGATGGAACAGCTCATCGACGTTGCACGCGAAACCTACGACCTCGTGATCATCGAGGCGCCTCCGATGGCGGCCGTGGTCGATTACAAGATGATCGCGCGGCATTGTAGCGGCTTCGTCTTTGTCGTCGAATGGGGAAAAACAAGTCAACGTCTGGTCCGCGAATGTCTTTCTGACGCCTCGGTGCTGCTGGATCGGGTCCATTGCGTGGTCCTGAACAAGGTGGACCCCACTGCGCTGCGGAGCATCGAGCACTACAAGGGCGATGGCTTCCAGAATTATTACACCGATCAGAAGAGAGCGTGAGCCCTCTTGATACCGAGAGTTCCGGCGCGTCCCTCGACGCGCTGGAATGCCGGGCGGCGCGGCTTTTGCAAGCGGTGTCCGTGCGGAAGCGCGTTCGCGCGCACGTCGCTCGCATGCGGTACGCATTCGCGCATTTCCTTTGTGGGAAAAGTCGGACGCAAATGGTCGATGCCTGCTCCGCCTACTGCTGGCTTTTTGACACGGGGTCGCATGGCGCCGGACGGGGATTTGGTGGATGCTGAGCTGGGTGTATTCCGATGTAACCGAAGTTGAAGGCAACTAGCCGGATGGCGTCACTGGTCAGTATGCTCGTAGACTTCTCTCATGTCATGAACGCGCAATTGCGCCTGCTGGGCAAGGCAAAAGCCCCCTTATCGGTGCGACTGCGGGGCCGGGTGCGCCTCTCGGGTAGCGGCGAGATCGTGCTCGGTGAAGGGGTCAGCCTAAACGGAACGGTCGTGCCCATCGAACTGGTCACCTACGAATCGGGAAGGATCGAAATCGGAAAACATACATTCATCAATTATGGGTCATCCATAGCCGCGCGAGCTTCGGTGAAGATCGGCGCCTATTGTCATCTCGGGCACTACATGTTCGTGATGGACAACAATCAGCACGATGTCGTCAGGCATTGGGAATTGCCGCCGTCGGAACCGGTTGTCATAGAGGACAACGTCTGGATCGGCTCAAAGGTGGTCATCCTCCCCGGCGTCCGCATTGGCAGCCGCGCTGTAATCGGTGCAGGCAGCATCGTCACCAAGGATATCCCTCCGCGATGTGTGGCTGCGGGAAACCCCGCGCGCGTGCTTCGTCACCTCACGGAAATCGACTGAATCATATTCCCGCTTCGCCTCCTGATGGTTACCGACAGGCCGAACGGCAAGAATATTGCAGACCGGGAAACCGGTCGATAGAAGCAGGGAATCGCTCGTGGCTTTGATTGCGAGAGTTGAATGAATAACGCTGTCACGAAAAACATATTGGTTACGGGAGGCGCGGGCTATATCGGCTCGCACACCTGCAAGATCCTGGCGCAGGAAGGGTATCATCCCATTGCCTTCGACAATCTGTCGTCAGGGCATACCTGGGCGGCCAAATGGGGCCCTCTTGAAAGGGGGGACATCCTCGATCGGACCGCCCTCGACCGGGTTATCGAGAAGTATCGCCCGAGTGCATGCCTGCACTTTGCGGCATTCGCCTATGTTGGTGAGTCGGTTACAGATCCCGGGAAATACTATCGCAACAATGTAGTCGGTTCGCTGACACTGCTCGAAGCGCTGAGAGATCACGGCGTCGATCAGTTTGTACTGTCGAGCACCTGCGCCACCTACGGCGTTCCCGACAGGATTCCAATCGACGAGACGCTGACGCAAGCCCCGATCAATCCTTATGGCGCAACGAAGCTCATGGTTGAGCGCATGCTCGCCGATTTTCATATCGCCCACCAATTGCGGTCGGTAGCGCTGCGCTATTTCAATGCGTCCGGAGCAGATCCAGATTGCGAGATCGGCGAAGACCACGATCCCGAAACGCACCTGGTGCCGCTCGTTCTGGACGCTGCATGCGGAGATCGGGATGCCATCACGGTTTTCGGCACCGACTACGAGACGACCGACGGGACATGCGTTCGCGACTACATCCACGTGACGGACCTGGCAAAGGCCCATGTGCTGGCGTTGAAGGCCCTCGAGCGGGGACTAACGCATCGCGCGTTCAACTTGGGGAATGGCCACGGCTATTCTGTTCGCGAAGTGATTGCTTCGGTCGAGAGAGTTACGGGGTTTTCTGTCCCGGTGAAGTTCGGCGAAAGGCGCCCCGGGGATCCCGCACGGCTGGTCAGCGACTCGGCGCGCGCGGAGAGCGAGTTGCAATGGCGACCGCACATTACCAACCTCGACGAGGTCATCTCAACGGCATGGGAATGGCACAAGAGGCGGGCGCAGGAGAAGAGTCGAAGATAACCTCTGTTGCCTTGGAAACGGCCCTGCCTCAGCGGCAATCTCAACGCCGCCGCGGCACGAGCGCTGCACGGGCGAGAATGCCAGGCAACGCAGCCATACAGAGCAAGTAGCGGTAGAGAAGCCGCCGCGGATCGCTGGCAGCGCGCCACAGCCATTCCAGATTCCAGCGCTGCATCCAATGAGGTGCACGCACCTGCGTTCCTGCGATGAAATCCAGCCCGGCGCCAATGCAAACAAAAGATACCTTCGGCAGAAGTCTCTTCCCGAGATCGGCAAACAGTTCCTGCTTGGGTGCGCCAAGGGCGACGAAACAGAGATCGGCTCCTGAGTTGCCGATTGTTTCGATACAGCGGCGCGCATCCTCGGATGAAGGGTCGAAACCCTGAGCCGGAGCGAAAGCGCCAGCGATCGTCAGGCCGGCATTTCGCTCATGGAGCAGCTGCGACGTCTTGGTAAGGACCTGCGAGCTTGATCCGAAGAGATAGATGGACTTGCCGGAGCGCGCCGCTTCCGCGATGATCGGAGCGATCAGGTCTGATCCGGCAACGCGACTAACGCGCGCACCTTGGAGGCTGCAGGCTAGCACGATGGGAAAGCCATCGGCCGTGATCAATCCGGCCCGCCCATAGGCTTCGCGGAACCTCGCATCTTTTCGCATCTTGACGACGTGGTCCAGATTCAGCGTAAAGACGTTTTGCGCAGCCACGGATCCCGCGTTCTGGCAAATGAGCACCGCCGTCTCCGACAGCGGAAGCGCGCTGATCCTCAAATCTTCAACGACAGCATCCAAGGACACCGGCTTTGCCTCGCTCAATTCAAATTATCCTAAAAATAGGCGCAGACGGAACTGTTGGTTGACAGTGAAAAAAGAGAAGAATGCTAACATAGAAAGTCGATATATATCCCGCGCAAACACTTGCCATGAATTGCGCACATTGAAAAGACGGCCTGCCCCGCGGCAATTTCCAGAACCTCTTGCCAGTCGCCATCAGGATGTTCCAGTGCGACGTCGGGCACCTTCGCCACGCGCTGCGTCGGCTTCTGCCTTGAGCAAGTCGAGAAGTCGGTTGGCATTGGTTCGGGCATCGTAGTCATGCGTCACGTGAGCCACGGCACGTTCACCGAGGGTCAAGCGCAGAGCAGGATTTGTCGCCAGATCCCGGAGTGCCTGCGTCAGTGAGACGGCATCGCCCACCGGGACTATCATGCCCGTTTCCTGGTTGCGGACCAGTTCGGGAATTGCACCCACATTCGTGGAGATGATCGCCATTCCGGAGGCGCCGGCCTCGGAGAGCACCATGGCCAAGGCGTCCGCGAATGTGGGCAGGGCGAAGATATCGCAGGTATGGTAAAGGTCCTTCAGCGGCTGACTGTTGGCTTCGAGATTGTTGTAGACGAATACCCCCGGTTCCGGAGGAAGGCGATCCTTTGTCACCAGGTGAAGTTCCAGCCCCAGGTGTCGAAGCGCGCGAAAGGCCTCGAGAAGCACCAGTCCTCCCTTGCGCTTAAGGTCAGCCCCGACAAAGAGGATCTTGACAGGATTGGCGTGAGGCACGCGCGGCACTGGTCGGCGCCATTCATCCACGTTCACGCCAGGGGGAATGACCGTAATTTTGTCAGCAGGCACTTCATAACGCTGTACAAGTCCGAGCTTTGTCCACTCCGACCATGCCACGAGCCGGCGCGCGGACCTGAAGCAGTCGCGGTTCAGGCGCCATTTCAAACTCTCAAGCCAAGCCGGACCTTGTTCGTGCTTATAGAATGCGCCCAATTCATCGTATTGAAGTGGGGTGGCGTCGAGAGAGACGATGCCGGGGATCTTGCGAAGCCAACTCTGTGCGAGGATGGCGGGCACCTGTGTGTGGAAGAACAGGGCGTCGAGCTTGGTCTTCCCGTTCATGCGGGCAACCTCGCGGCGCGCGCGCATACCTGCCCGCACTGTCCAGTTGCTCCGGTATAAAGGAATCCTTCCGGCAATTCCCGTGGCTTCAAAGTCAATCAGTCCCCAATGCGCGCGCACCTCATGGTCGAGGGCGACGTTGGTGAGAAGGTTCTTGGTGTGGGTGACGTGTCCGAGAGCTTGTTCCAGCAGAAATCCGAACTCGTAGCCGGCCATTATTCCTGTCCTTTGTAAATCCATTGCCGACCTGCGGCACGTTCACTTGCGGTCGGTTCTGATCCAGGAAGATGAAGCCTTCCCGCTCGCAATCCCGTGATAAAAGCCCAATTTTCGAAGAGCATGCAGAGGAAGACGCAATAGTTCACGCAACGGCAGCACGTCGCGACCGACGGCTCTCCACGCCAGCACGGTTCCGAGCCCAACAAGCAGAGCGCTCAACAACGGAATGGCAAGGGCCGCTGACGATGCACCCAGCACACACGCTACGCCGCCGAGGACCGCGCTGAGGGCGGTAATGAGCACAAGCAGCGACAATGGAGGGACCGCCATGTCGATGGCGAGCGCAGCCAACCCAACGTTTCTATCGCGCAACGATCTGGCGAGAGCGCCCGGAACCAGGTCGATAATATTCTCGAGATGCCCCTTTTCCCAACGCTGCCGCTGCGACTCGCTGCCAGCCTGAGACACCGGGAAATGACTGTGGACCCTCGCCTCGCTGACGAAAAGCGGTGGATGGCCGGCCGATGCGAGAGCAATCCCGAGAGCGCAATCTTCGGCCAGCCGGCTATTTCCGAGGTCGCGGTCCGCCAGCAGACGGAACGGAAAAGCCATCCCGGTGCCGAAAAGCTGAGTTGGCAATCCGAACAGGCCCAAGCCAAGAGGCCTGATCCAGTTTCTGACGCGCCAGGCGAAAAGGTTCACCCCTTTGCCTGGTGGCGCATTCTCCGGCGCCAGCATGAGGTAGAGGGACTGCACGGGGCGTCCACTCGCCATTGCACTTTCGGACATGCAACGGAGCGCGTTCTCGCCGAGCCGGCAATCGGCGTCCATGATGACAACGACGTCCGGCGGGTTGAGGCGCAGTTGCCGCACGCCGAACTCCAGTGCATAGCCCTTGCCGCGGCGCACAGGATCGGTACGCACGGCCACTTCCACGCCTGCTGCCAAGACAATTGCGGCAGTGTCATCGGTGCAATTATCGGCGACCACGAGGATGCTGTCGTTAGGTCCGAGTTGGGCTTGAATGTCGTCGATCGTGGGAAGTATTCCCCCTCCCTCGTTATGAGCCGGAACAAGTACGGTAGTCCGATGCGACGGTGCCACTGGCGTCACAACCGGAGAGATCCCCCGCTTGCGCAAGGCAAGGCAGCCCGTCAGGACCTCAAAGAACCAGACCAATGTCAGGAGGGCTGGCAGACAAACGATCGCAATCACAGCGCCACTGACCACGGCTCACATCCTGTCTGAAACCCGTCTACGAAACGCAAGCCTACACGAAATAGCGATGCATTTCCGGCCAGTTGGCGTTTACTATGAATTCGACTTCGAGCCGTTAAAGCATAGCCCCTGCCGGGCGCGTCCGAGCGTTGAGACAGCGGCTCCGTCGCGCCTTGGAGTCATCCACGCAAATTAGGAATTTCGGCCGGCCCGGGGACATTCGATCCAATTGATGCTTCCCACGAAGCCTTGCGCGGGCGCCAGCATCCATCGGATCCCTCGCCCCACGTTTTGACGCAGAAGCGCAGGGCCCGCCTGTAACTCCGGCCTACAAGCAGCTCTTCGGCTGCGGGACGCCACACGCTACCATAATACCATTTGGGTCGCTGAGCGGGCAAAGTTGCTGGTGTAGGCAGCAATTCTACTGACTTTTCGAGAGCGACACCAATGTCGAGGAACTTCTCGGGCTGGATGATGTTATGTTTTGGGGACATCCACTGCGGAACGTTGTGGATTTGGTAAAGTCTTGGAACCAAGATCAGACATGTTGATTCGACCGGCAGAAACATCACAGATGTGCCTCCCGTTCGAACTAACACCAATTGCCCGCTTTGCAGCCGTGTTGTCCAGTTTCTGCGCAAGGTTCGAACCTACTGGACGAATTGCTCATTGAAGAATCGTCGTGGGAATTCGTCGAAAGTGCTTTCGGACATAGTTCCTCTGTAGGGTGGGTCTACAACTTTTACGCGATTTGCTTTGGTGACCTTGCTTGGCGTGTTGGGGACTGGCCCGAAGATAAGGGGCGGATGATGGACCAAACGGTGGCATTGGTGATGGCTGCGGTGACCCTCTTTGGGGCCGCTATTGGTCTGCGCTTCAGCGTGTACATTCTGATTCCTGCAGGACTTGCGGTTTTGATCGGGTCAGTCCTGGGACAGGTGATATCGAACAAGATGGCCGAATGGGGATTTCAAGGTACGATCGGCCTGTTAATGCTGCTGAATGCCGGTTTTGCTCTTGGATTGTTCCTGCGCGCAGGAGCTGCCTTCTGGTCCACGATGAGGATTGCGCGGCTGTTCGCGCGTCCGAGTAACGTCGATCAACAGGCGCGTCGTCCGGATGCCGTTGGGCGAGACACGAGCAACGAAGGATCCGGGCCGACGGCTACGATAACCCCCCGCTCTTTGGCAAAAGAGAGTTTCCGTCGGTAGGGGTCAAGCGGTGCATTGCTGCATATGCTCGGCAAATCCGGGAGGTCCAGCTCCGTTCCTGCCAACGATCCAAGGTTAGCTAGGACTTTGCCGGCCCGACGACGCCGCTTTCGGCGAGAATAACGCTTTCGATTCGCTTTAATTTGGAAATGTGCCGATCGAGGTCCAGCAAGCGATTTTCGGCCCTGCTCATCTCGGCCTCGCTCTCGGCAAGTCCGGCGGTTTTCTCGGGCAGCCTGGTCTCGTGCTCATAAGTATCCGTACCCGCCAAAATCGTCGCCGTTGTTTGGGCCTGCTCAAGGCGTTTGCCGAGCGCGGACTTCTCGCGATCCGCGGCCAGCAAGGCCTCGCGGACCGCGCTTTCAATGGCTGCAAGACGTTGTTCGTCGGTCTCGCGATCGCGATCGGCAGACCGAAATCTATCGCCAGGCTTAGCGCGAAACGAAAACATCAGTTGATGCAACCCAATTTGTTCCGATCGAAACATTCTATCTTGGAACGTACGTTGGCGTCAAAACCTGTTGTTGCAGTTACTTCTTGCACTCGGAATAGAATCGCCCATTTGTTGCCACCAGTCGCTCCAGGCATTGCCGGGGATCGGTGATCGGGCCTGAAACAGTGAAATCGTAGGCAAGACCTTTGAGCACAAGCGCGTAGCGGCCCGGCGGCAATGGAGCCTCCGGATTTTCGCTTCGGACTTCGTACATTTCCGCGTTGTCCTTCCTCGGCGCCGTTCGATAGGGAATCGAGATATTTCGAATAACCCAATTGTCATCGACAGGGGTAACAACCTGCTTGCCATCCTTGCCGAAGCTTGCTTCCCGCTCGATCCTGGCAACGACCCGAACCTCGGCCCGATCGGCCGCGTTGGTCGCTGAATCCCGACGATAGATGACGAAAGCGACGTGTCCGTCCGGCAACGTCGTACGACTGGTCCCTGTGATGATGGACGAAATGGCAATGCGCGGATCGGGCGCTCGGCCCGGCAGCACATCGAGTTCATGGAGTTTACCGCCGCTGACCGCGTAGATGCCAAAGGCCGTTGGAACGGTCGGCGATGGCGGCACCGGCTGTGGATCCACTGCTGCTGGTGCGGATTTTGCTGGAGCAGCCGTACTGGCTTTTGGCGAAAGTGACGCCGGCTGATTGACCGCGAAGTATCCCTTTTTTCGTAGCAGGTCCAGTGAAACGGCACCTGTTAAGACGGTAAGCCCTATTACAGAAGCCGCAACGAACCATCGAGCTGTCCTCAATCGGGAGGGTCTTTTCCAAGCGGGTGACCCACCAGATCCAAAGACATGGGCCTCGAACACAGGAGAGGCCGACTCGAGAGCGGACGCGACTTGTTGGTTCGATGGCTGGGCCGATATAAGCGCCTTCCCATGAGCGGGATTTGCACCCAACAGGGAGACCCCATCCTTTTTTTTGCTGAATGCCTCCACACCCGCAATCGCAGTTTCCAGCGACTTGGAAAGACTTCGCACGTCCCCGAAACTTTCGGAGGTGAACTCCTCCTTCAGTTTATGTCGGGCAAGTTCGTAGACCGTGGCGCGCAGGAACTCTGGGTTGTTCTCGACCGAATCGATCACACGAGAGAGCATGAGCGCGAATTCGACCTCGCGGCTGGGATCCGGGGCTGCATCCCCGCCGTCTGGTCGCACTATCTCCGGAGCCATGAATATGATCCGCGTCCGATTGGCATCAGGCAATTTGATGCTGTACGCCAGCAGTTGGCAAGGAAACCGTCGTCGAGGTGACACGACCGGACTCGCGCGGGCCCTTCGGCACCGGTCGTGACCTGATGAACTCGCGAGCGGCCAGAGTCCGGCATAGGACGGAACTATTTGCTGAGATTTGTCAAGGTTCCAGGCTCGCCATTGAGACCGATGCGGACGCATGCCCGGCAGCAGCTGGTTGCGGGTTTTGGAGCAACTCCCGCGACGGCCTGATAATTCGGTCCCAATCATGCCCTTGCCCTGTCGCATCTAGACTAGCACAAGCGTCCCCATCCGCTGTGCGATCAACGCTTCCAGACTTGGCATCTCAAGGACATGATAGGGCTAACGATACTCGACGGCGGTAGCACTGGCAGCAGGAGCTGAGACTTGGTTGATAATCGCAAGCTTGAGACGGCAGTGAACCGTATGCGCGCGGCGGCACCGGCGCGGCCTGGCCGGCTGCGGCGTATTCGCTACAGCTTCGAGTGTCTCGGATGGCGCGCCGCTTTGACCGAGCTTGCGAACGGGGTGGACGCGCCCGAGTCCGACCAGGAGTTCGATGCGCAGCATGGCACGGACACCGCCGGGTCAGTCGAGCCAGGTAACCTCGGCATTGGCAACGCCGACTCCCGTAAACTTGCGATCCGCTATCTCCCGTCGCCGTTGCGGGTGACCACCTGGATGCTCGACCGGATCGGCGTCAACCCTCGCGAATATTCGTTCGTTGACCTCGGTTGTGGCAAGGGGCGCGTGCTGCTGCTCGCAGCACAACAGCCGTTTCAGAAGATCGTGGGCGTCGAAATATCGGCGGACCTGGCGGCGATCGCCAGACGCAACCTTGATCGGTTCAGACCGTCGTCGGAGCAGGTGCGCGCAATCACCGTAGAGAACACCGATGTTCGAGAGTTCACGATGCCTCCCGGCAATCTGTTGATCCATATGTATCACCCGTTCGACCCGGCGATCAGCGCGGCAGTCTTCGCACGTCTCGCCGCGATCCAGGATTTGCCGCCGCGCCGGGTCGTTGTGGTGTACCTGACCTACACCCATTCCGTACCGTCGGTCGCGCAGATGTTCGCAGCGTGTGGTTGGCTACGCCTGCTGCGTTACGAAGAATCGATCCGCGGTCGGTACAACTGGCTCTTCTACGAAGGCACTCCAACCGGTTAGAAGACGAGACGCACCACAAATCCAGAGTCAGTCCGCTCGGTGAGCGGTTTCCGCACCGTTGATCCCATGATCGGCATGAGAAAGCGGGACGATGATCTAATAAATACCGCAACCAGCCGCGACGGTAGCTAGAACGTGCGTTTGTTTAAATGCCATGTCACCGAGAAATTTCCGTGGATACCGCATGTATTCACCGACGCGGGAGGCAATGTCGAAGACCGCGGGTAGAGGATCGTCAGAGTCGTGAATTGCATCCACGACACGGCCTTCGTACGTTCTCCGCCATTCGAGCCAGTGAGTGGCCTCCTCCCTGGACATCTTTTTGAATAGTTGCTGCGCGGCAACCGACAGCGATAGACCAAAGCCGTGGCAGAACACCAACGGCTGCTCTTTGTCTCGCGGGGGTACTCGCGAAACCAGCCGCTCGAGTTCCTCGGTTGCACCGGTCGCGCCGGCATAGACCATTCCCGGAAGATCCATTCCGCGCGCGATATCGAACGCAAGCTGATTGTAGAAGCGTCCATTGAAATCGATCAGCAGCATCCGTCCTTGCGCGACGATGAACTCCAGCTCGAACGCCCCGTAATATCCGATGCGTTCGCACAACAGAACCGTCTTTTGTGCAATATCCGGAATTACCTCGGCTTCTTCAAAGCACAAGCCGATGCCGAGATGGCGCGGCTGTTGCAATATCTTCAATGCAGCTCGCATGACGATATGCGAGCCGGACCTGTCGCGAAATCCCGAAAGCGAGTAGATTTTCTGCATCGCTTCGGGATGGTATCGCTGCAACATCGGCATTGCCATTTCGGGAAACCGCTTAGTGAAAGCGTTGCTCAGGCCGAAATGCCTAACCAGCCTGTCATAAATATTGCCGCGACTCGTAACGGCGGAATTGATCAGCATTCCTTTCGCGCCGCTGCTGGCGCAGAGCTGCGAGCGTGGTTTGGCAATGATTTGACCTCCCGCCTCGCGAACAATTCTATCAGCCTCGTTGGCGGATTGCGGAAACCACGTTTCCGGCGTCTCAATCCCGACCGCGCACGCATTCTGGTGAAGCAGTCCCTTGTCGAGAATGCACATCATTGTTTCGAGGTTAGGTTGATACAAATCGAATACGGAGCTCAGCTCTTCCCGTCGATCGGCAAGCGCGAATGAAACGGCATCGCTTGTGGCGTAAATTGCCCGACGAATCCCATCCCGGCCCAACGCCAGAAGCCAGTCAGACCAATCCGCGGCGTCAAACGGCGGCGAATTGAGATAGGATTTTGCATAGCGAGAGCGTCGCCCGGTGCTAAGCAGCCCGGTGTCAACCGCCACCACCGGGATGCCGGCGCGCCCCAGAGAGCGTATCGCCGCGACCGTGCCATAGTAGCTCGCATTGCACAGGACCATGGGAATTCGCGCGCAATCAGGATGCGGCATCAGAACTGACCGATCATTGTAGTGCCTGGCATTTCTCGTTAGTCGGTTGCTCCACCCGATCCAGAGCAATGATGTCCTCGAAGATCTCCGCCCGGCGCAGAAGATGAACATCCGAGCCGTCGACCATCACGATAGCGGGACGAGGAAAAGAGAAGGAAGTTGAAAAAGGCACGAAGTATGCGCCGGCGTCCATGATCGCGAGAGCATCGCCGATGGCGAGTTCTGGCAGAAGGGCTGACCACGACAGTACGTCACCGGGACTGCAAATGGGACCGGCAAGCCGATATCTCAAGGTGCGCTCGCCCTGCATGCGGGATGCAGGAAGGATGTGGTGAAACTCGGATCGCGCTGATTCGGCGAGATTGATCCCTGCATCGAGAATGGCCCACCCGGGCTTGGGGTCTTGCGCGTTGAGGGATAATACGCTTGTGATCAAAATCTGAGTGTTACCTGTCATCGCGCGCCCCGGCTCGAAGAAAATCCTGGGACATCGTCTGGCGGTCGCAGCGTAGTGAGCTTCCACTTTCTCGACTGCACACTGCACATACTCGCGAATGCTGATCATGGCATCGGGTACGGGCGCCGGAATCGGCACCTGGAATGCCATTGAAAGCCTTCGATCAAACTCGGATATCCCGGCCACGGTCGGCGTCGCCAAACTTCCCCCGAAGTCAAGAATGGCCAATTCCACGCCGAGTTCGTTTCTCACCCGATCGGCAAGCGCCAACACCTCACCGACGTATCCAAGCACCTGTTGAGCGCTACGCAACATTCCGCCCACGTGGCAGTGGATTGCGGTGAGTTCCAGTACGCCACTCTCATGCACTTGCTTGATGGCAGCAAACGCTTCTCCCTGGCCGATGGACAACCCGAATTGCCCACTCCAACCAGAGGAGGCGGCGACGCGTACCCCGACGCGGGGGCGCTTGCCCAGCGCGCGCGCGACCATAGCGACGACGTCAATCTCCTCCCGGTGGTTGACGTTGAGCAAAAGGATATCCTGTGCAACCGCATTATGAATGGCGGTCGTCGATTTCGCGGGCCCATTGAAAACGATGCGATTGGCCGGTACTCCGAGTTTTAGAGCCAGCCAGAGTTCATACTCGGAAATGACCTCCGCTCCGATGCCAAGGCCGTGCAACAGTTGAAGCACGCCGGGGACAGGATTGCTCTTGTAGGAATAGAAGATTTCCGCCCGCGTGCGGCCCAACCCGTTGACAGCGAGAAACTCCGACGCATTCTCCCGCAGCCGTCGAGCAAGCACGACATGTAGCGGTGAACCCCACTTCTCACGCAGAGAAGCCAGACTGACACTATCGCAGGCAAGGTGACCTAACGCCGTCACGGTCAGTCCCCAGTGCGCGGGCGACAGTTCGTGCCCACCAGAGCGGTACTGGCGAATGGCAGGTCCCAAAAGCTGCTTTATTTGCCTCCTCGCCATCCTCAACATCGGACAGCGGGCTTTTTGGTCGCCACCCGCAGGTGCAAAACCCAGGTTGCATGCGTGGAACGCGGATCCATCCGTCTTGCGCGATGGCCCGAGACTTGATTCGGAAAGTTTTCTCCGTCAAGGGCACTGACGTCGGGATCATCGGAGAACGCGTGCAACAAGCGCTGCGTATCATCCATATAAATACTCGATATCCCAGCGCTGAAAATGGCAGCATCGCGGCCCCACCCCCTTGCGGGGGCCGGTGGACAGGAGGGCCACGAGTGCCAACACCTGCAAGCGGCAACTCCAGGACTATAGATCTCGGAATGCGCGCCAATCACGCTTGATCGCCTCGAAACCCCAAAGTATTTCACGCTGAGCGGGCGAAAGACTCGCAATGAATGCCGACCGCTGAATCCGTTTGTGCATAAAGCGTGCTGCATATCTGGCTGCGAGACGTACAGCAAAACCGTAAACAACCCGTCCAAAACATTCGTTATCTTTGTCCAGAATCTGCGAAGATCATAGTGCCGACGGGTGCAGTTTCGCGGCACGACCAGCGACAAACCGTCTCAGCCCCCGCGGCGGAGCGACGCAGAAATTGCCCAATTTCCGAGACTGAACACCAGTTCAGTGATTTACAATTAATAATTGTCCAAAACATAAAAACAATCTGAAGGTTAGATCTTACATTATATCGAAAACATCGGCTTGCGGCGAAAGCTCACTGGTCGAATCGCTTCAGCCCTCGCTACCACTGACGAAAGATTGCTCTCAAATCTGCGGATTGGCCTGGGCAATGCCGCGTCATGAACATTTGATGTAGATCTGTGTTCCTCGCTGACCCGACCACTTCAACTTATTTTTCGACAAAGAGAGACGAACGGTCGAGTCCCAACGGTCTGAACCGTCTGCGCACGCCGCCTTCATTTCCCATTCG
>Ga0247765_1000271_pt1 | contig 41410 bp, 38 predicted proteins | sample UWRJL106311C6_FD_179949 | JGI IMG/M metagenome (GOLD analysis project Ga0247765, IMG submission 179949) | Plant litter microbial communities from Arlington Agricultural Research Station in Wisconsin, United States - UWRJ-L106-311C-6 | ecosystem: Environmental > Terrestrial > Plant litter >... | reverse complement strand
TTCCCCCCCCCCCCCTCTCTTTCAACCTCAGCTTGTCTTCGGACAGGGTTTCTTACTTGGAGACTAATTGCCTGTCACCTCACTCACCATGAAACTGATCAATCTCTGTTCTTAGGTGCATTTCTCCACTGCTTCTTTGAAGGTAACTTACTTCCGCTGCTAAATCAGAGTCATAAGTGAGAAATATAGACTGACATTTCCGCCACTAGGATACTGGATCCAAAGCCACCAATCCATCCCCTCCTCCCAAGCCCTCTTCGCCCAACTCTGGAAGGAATACGCCCTTTCCGACTCGCGCTACATGGTCTCTGACCCATTCATGCTCTGCATCGAGACGCTGACTGTGGTATGTCCCCAACCCCTTCTTCTTCCCTCCTAGGTAGGTAGGTAGGTAGGTAGGTAGGTAGTCACTACAGATACTAACCTCTAAAGACCATCTGGGGCCCCCTCTCTTTTCTAACCGCCCAGCTCATCGTCTTTTCTCCCCAATCTAGCCTACGGTACATGGGCCAGACCATTGTTTCAGTTGGGCACCTGTACGGCGTGGCATTGTACTTTGGGACGTGCTACTTTATGGAGCGGTACGCCGGAGTGGCGTATAACCGGCCGGAGCCACTGTATTATTGGGTGTATTATTTTGGGCTGAACGTGCTCTGGGCGGTGGTGCCTTTTTGTGGGTTTCCCACCCCTCGCCCCCCTTCCTTCTCTTTACTTGACGTTGATAGGAGAAGGTGTGCTAATTGGTGCCGGCAGGTTTGTTAGTTGATGCGGCGAGGAATCTTCAGGTGAGAACATAGGCCGGTCCATTGGAGACTTTGTCACGCCTACCTCAATGAAGTAGTCAGCGGCCACAACAACAACAACAACACCGCAACTGTTCCATTACCCCAGAGTCATCCTCACCAATGTTCCCACGGGGTTGACATCTCCAGGAGAGACGAGACCCCTTGATCCTCTGGCAGCCGACTGGCAACCCCAATGTTCAACTCTTCACAATCATAGCACTGCTCTACCCAAGGAAATACCTCTCTAGACTTAGGTACCAGAATTCAGCCCCTTTGATCTGTGACGTGTGTAAATCACCCTCGGGCGCCTCAGAACAAGCGCCGCGGCCCCCCTTCTAATTCTACCCTGCCAGGCACCCGCAAAGCAGAGCCCGAATAAAAAGGAAAAAAAAAGAGGGTTGGAATTGCGCTCCTAATCGCCAAACTATGACCTATGAATTGAAATCAAATAACCTGGCATCCCTGCCGAGAAGAGGCAAACACCACACCCTCGATCCGATACCTGTTGGACCAGACAAAGACTGGGCAGCCCTGGGACGATTCCGAGCTATGAGATCAGAATCCCCTGGCGCCTCTCAGCCAGGCTCCTAACAAGCGCAACCCAGTCATGACACACTGGACACTTGATTCGACTGGTTTTGGGTCAACTGTGGTGCTTTCTCTCACTCTCTAAAACAAACTCCCTAGAGAAAAAAGAGCCCCCAAGTTCAACTGCTGAAAGGGAAAACCAAAACCGAGATAAGATAGGTAGATAGCTGCGCAAATCTGTGACCACGCCTCGCTTCCGTCCTGGCCAGTAGCTTGCTTGCTCTCGCCCCTCCCAAACTCTCTCGGCTTTTGCCCTGTAAACAGCTTCCGCGCCCATGAACCGGTATTGGTCAGGCCCAGTTGTAGAACCGTCTCCATCGAAAGGAGGAAAGAAGAAATGGCATCAAGCGACCGATGTTCCGCCCGCCCATCAGAGAATCCGACAATGACTCTTCTTCTTCTTTTGTTGCGGCGGTTCTAGTGCCGCAACAATTGCCTGCACATCCGTTAACATTTATACTTTTCCCTCTGGCCAAGCAAACCTACCTCGTCAAAGACGTCCTTCAGCTTGTACTGTGTCAAAGCACTGCACTCGACGTACTTGACCGCCCCGAGCTCCTTTGCCATCCGCTCGCCATCTTCTTTCCGTACCGGTGACATCTTCTGCTTGGCCAACTTCTCCCGGACCTGGGGATCGTCCCGCAAATCAACCTGAGTACCAACAATCAGGCAGGGGACGCCGGGGCAGTGGTGGTGCACCTCGGGAAACCACTTCTCGCGAACATTCTCGAATGAAGCCGGTGATGTGACGCTGAAGCACACAAGGAACACATCTGTCTGCGGGTATGAAAGCGGTCGCAACCGATCGTAATCCTCTTGTCCAGCGGTATCGAATAGCCCGAGCGTATAGGGCTCATCACCGATCCTATGTGTGTGGCGAGGCCGGTTCAGCAAACCTTCCTTCCACTTCGCTTTACGGCTATGGCACCACCTCGGGCATGCCTCATACACTGATCGACCTCGACTGAGATAGGGGGGACGTACATGACCGTGACAGCATAGTTATCAAAGACTGTCGGGACGTATTCCGAAGGGAACTTATTCGTTGTGTAGCTGATGAGCAGACATGTCTTGCCGACAGCACCGTCACCGACGACGACGCACCTGCACCACAATGTCGGTCAGTGAACAGTCTGGAATGGGGGGAATGCAATTCAGACGTCATCGACGCGCCCCCCAGGACGCGTGGAAACGCCGTATTCTGTACCTCTGCCCAAAGTGCACCTGGCAGCGTTTAGGAAGAGCAAAAAGCAATTGCACCAGTGCAACGGCGGACCAAGGTGCAGAGTTGCCTGAACTGGGGTAGGTGAGGGGGGAAGGACGAAGGAGGGGGATGGACGGGCTGACGAACTTGATGGTTCCAAGGACCATTTTTCTAGTGACGGGCGCACCGCGTAGGAGCAAAGGATGTGCCGCGTACTGTCTTCACAGATGTGCGCTGATCGAAACGGTTTCGAGATGCAGAGCGGTGTCTGCGACCTAATCAGACCTGGTCGTTTCCTTATCGCGAGTGCAGCAATCTGCCGGTAAATTCAAAGTCGTGGGAGATCCGAGGGTGGAGTTGCAGAATGGGGGAAGCGGAAGTGGAAAATGGGGTTGCGGGAAGATGTGGTCGGTGGTAGGTCGAGTTGAGTGTGGAAGCGGGAGGGCGATGACGAATAGGGGAGGGTGAGAAGCCGCGCCGTCAACTATCCAGCCAGGCGTGTTTTGCGAAAAAGGGACCACAGAGGGGGGAGACGGGTGCCAAAACGATGGAGCTAAAAGAAACCACGTAGATAATACCTGACCAGGCCGACTGCCAGCGACAGAGCAGAGCACCTCAGTAGCAATTGACAAGAAATACAGGAGGGCGTCCCGAATGCAGTCCCAGCTTTTGCTCGGGAAAAGCAGCCCGTAAGATTACGGGGAGCTTGTGCTGGCGTTGGAGTTTACGGCCCCTCACCTATCGTAACTAACGGGGTGTGCCGGCCTGGCACCAGGCTCCAGTCGAGGAGCTCCAGCAACAAGCTTGCTAGCGGCCATTGGGGAACGGAATTGATTGGACGCCGGGCTTCCCCCATTCTGTACCGTCTCCCTTTTCACACAGGCCGTGAATAACTGTAGGTAGTTAATGTCCAGTTTACCCATTTCTAGCGAAAACCGTGACCTAACACGGCTTTACAAAGAGACATGAGCTTATCCTGAGCGATTGTGGTTTTTGGATGACCTTGACAACGAGACGCCAATTGATCTCCGTGGGGATTTCAAAGCATTTGCTTTGCTGCTCCTGCTGCAGCTTCTGCTGCAGATGCAATGCAGAACCGCGAACTGAGCCGATATGGATAGTTTGACTGAGCTTAGGTCGAATGTGGTTGGCTGTCTGAGCCAGCAAGTGGGTTCTCCGTTGGAAAAGCAGGGCATCCGCTGGGTACACGTCGACGGCGACAGAGGGCTGGTCGCGAACCATGCAGTATTTACCGGCTCTTTCCTGTAAGTCAACCGGGGACGCTATCTCCGCTTCAGAATTGATTGATGGGGTCCATCTGGTGCGACGGCTTTTGGGTTTGCATGACGGACGGGCCTTGAACTTCTGGATCCGCGCTCCAGAGACCACGTTCGCAATGACTCTCGGCGGATGTGTTTTCCTCCAATGCCCGTCCGTTCACTGCTGGATTTCGTGATTTCAAGTTTTCAACCCCAGGCTCCTTGCAAGACGAAGCCATGAGGGGTGCCAAGTCCTACGTAAAAGTCCTAGGAGCGTCCGCACCGACCAAGTGGCACTGACCGAACGCCTGGGCAGGTTCCTCCAAACAGTCAATGCCCTTCTTCCCTCTGGCATGTGGACTCGACAACGGAAAAGGAGTGCTGGACAAGCTCGAGCCCGCAGGAAGGCCCGGGAGTGGAAGCGGCTCCCTGAAAGTGATATCGGAGGGAGGTGAAGGGTGCTCGCATGCTTCTCTTCATGCTTCGATGTGGCTTCGACCACCTAAAATCCTTGTCCAATATCCGGCTGTATTGGCGCCCTGCTTTTGTACTGCCATCCCTCTGCGCTGGTGGTCGCTGCTGAAGGTCGATCTCATGCAAGAATCGTCCAACCTCTCTACACACTGCATGGCAGGGTTTGACACCGTTTGGGAAAGAGCTGTCTGTGTCTTCGGCAGACGTATTGCCGCCGCGGCAGATGTCGACTTTTTTTTTTCGCTTTGCAAACTTACCTTGGAAAAACGTGAAATTCTGCGCAGCTGCCCGTCAATGGATGCTCTACTAAACTCGTTGGAAGCCCAGAAGACTCGAGACACAATTTGAAACTGGCTGGCTCCTCGCAGTCGGCACCGCTGATGCTGAGGGGAAATCTGCTCCATCTTGTCCGGACCCATCCCTAGCTTACGCAGAATTCTGCAAGACGTGACGGTTGCAAGCAGCTTATGCTGTTGGTCGAGTTTCCAAGATGCTGTGCTCTTTGAATTTAATTGCGGCTGCAGGCAAACTCGTCCGGCTGCGTAGCAACTTTTGGCGGGCTGTACAGGGAGATGCGCTGGATGTTTTAATGAGTCAAAATTGGGAGGATGATGCTGGAGAGTGTCCAATTCACCCCCCAGATCTCCATCTGTGAACCTGAAATACATTTTTTTTTCTCTGCTCGGGGATGGTAACAAGTGCGTTGTGTCAGACAGCACAGGCTGGCTTGTGCATCTTCGACTTGATTGCGTCACAGACAGGGAGCACCGACCCCAGTTTCCGACACGCAGTTGGGAAAAGTGGGTGGGTAACGGCGGATTAACCCGGTCAGCCACACAGCCCGCACCCACCCACCGACGAGACGGCGGAGACTTGGCCCCCAACCAACAAGGACCTCAACCCCCGACGGTGAGTGGTGAAACACACCCAATTATAACACTTGAGCAAGCATGGCGGCCACAACTGAAACAGACATCGACATCCTGCTGGAGCGCTACCTAGGACTCCTTGACGACTACGTCAGCCTCCAAGCAAAGCTGAGCGAGCTCCACAGCGCTCTTTTCCAGAATCTCGCCAAGGCGAACTTTCTAGCACAGAGGGGCGTCCGATATGGACAAGACTACTATGACGAACGTATGCAGGCCATACGAAGCATTTCTTTTTCCGACACGGCCAGTCCCGCCAGTCCCGTCTTCAATGTGATCAGACATGGACCAGGCAGCACCACCCCGAAAAAGACTGAGCAACCCGAAAAGGTAGAGGTCGAGGATGAAGGAGAAACTGGAAATGACGAAGAAGCGGGAACCCAAGAAGACGACCAAGGCGAAGAGCCACCATCCCGCCGCAAGGACTCGGGGGATCCTCTCCGTTGGTTCGGGATTCTCACGCCAATGCCTCTCCGCCAGGCTCAAAAGCAGGCCGTGGAGACTATCGAGGATGTCATTCCCCGGCTCGCAACTCTCAGTACTCGGATGGTCGAAATTGAGGTTCAAGTCCGCCGAGCCCGCAAGAAGAAAGCCAAGGCCGAGAAGCTTGAGCAGCACTCGGAGCAGACAGAGCAGACAGATCATAACATCGTATGAGATTTACGTGGGAAACATGGGCTCTGCTCGCCGTTAAACGAGATATGTCATTATCAAGCAAATCTCATGGGAATATTTAACTATTGGCTTGTCCAGGTTGGTCAGCCCTCGGGAGATTATCCAGGTCAAAACCCCGCCGGCTCGGATTCTCCGGCTGGTATTCCCGGTATGTTAAGGTTTGTGTGACATTGAACTCTCCAGTTTTTTGGTGTAAACTTGTCCACAATTTCCTTGAAAGCGGCCTGTGTCTCGAGTTAGGTGTGTGTGACAACACCGCTTGCCAGGGATCACTCACCAAAGTGCAAAAGGATTCATCACCCTCGAGGTGGTTTCCAGTCAACCTACAACCGGGGATTATAACTGGCTCATCGTTGTATCGCAGCCGCACGTAGTACCCGTCCATTTTTTTCTTGTCAAACAATGTCAGCTCAGGAGTCGGCTTCCGCCCGATCCCTGCCGAGGTGGCTCTCCCGAAGAGTGCACTCCCCCAACCTTCACCGGCTGGGTTGGACTTGCGGAACATCTCAATGGCAATATGACTGGTGAATCGAGGCCATTCATCTGTCTCGTAACCCAAGCTTGTGAGTACAGCGGCGAGGGTAGTATCATGACACCCGCTGAGCCCGAGCTTTATTGGCTGACAGGGCCTTTCAGCAACGCCCACCATACGCTGTACCACATCACCAAGTAGCCCTCCAATGCCAAGAGCTCTGTATTCCCTAGACTCTTTATATCCAGCATACCACTCCTCCATGCCAATCTTCTCCATGATCTTCCTCGCACGTGGGTCGTAGAACTCAGCGGGAAGCCTTGTCTCCGGACCGTGGGCGTCGGTTGCGTTGACAGTATCCATGATACCAATCAGTCGTGGATGCGAGTCTACGGCGACACGGGGCTTCTCCGGTGGCATCCATTTGCCGATTAGTTTGTTGAGATACTCCATGTCTTCGGTCGAGTTCCATTTCTCGGCGGTCCTCTGAGCAAAGGCCCTGGAAAGCTGAGCGAATCTTCTGCAATTGGAATCGTTTGGAAACAGTGTCTCATCGGGCGGGGTCCTGGTGATGATGAGTGGAGCTGGGAACCGACCTGTCTCGTCTGGCTCTCTCACTGACGGGGGGTACATGGCAGCAAAGGTCTGCTGCATGGACTCGAGGGCTCGAGGTATGGATGTCGACCGTAGGTACATGAAGTCGGTCGAACTGACGGTTGGCGGGAGGAATTTTAGACGGTCAACGTACAAGCTGCGGAGTCGAAGCCCCAGCCTATAGGTGCTCTGCCGGCCTGTGTCTGTCAGAGATCCCATGTCACACACGTCGTCGACCTGACCCTTGGGTCCAGATGCAATGATAGGCTCGTCGTTGCCGCCAAATGTCTCGAGACGGCGCTTCCATTCGAGAGTGCTAAAAGGTGCATCACCTTTGTCGCCGCCGTGGGCCAAAATGGCCGACTTCATTTGGCGAGCACTCGCACAGTAAGGCCAGTAGGGACGAAGACCAGCGTTCTCGAAACGAGCTGAAACTGGAGTCCGCTCGCCATGGCGCATGAGAATCTGCACCAAACGTAGCTCCAAGCCTGGCGGGTAAAGACGTCCAAGCTCGTCTTCAGTGTATGGCTTGCGTGGGACAAGCGTCGTCATGCTGTCGTGGGAGTGGGGATTGAAGCGATACAGAAGAAAAGCGGTAAAGAAGCTGCACTAGGGACCAAGGCTCCAGCAGCCATTGACAATGACGTAGGCGAGTGGACGGAGCTCAACCTCGTCCACCTAGAAAGACTGTCAGCGCCAAAATGGAATTGACTACAATAAGACTCTTGCTTCTTGATGGAGCACAAGGGTTGTGTGGCGTAAGAAAGACCACTGAATACATTTCTAACAAGATTATATTGTGGGAACACCTATGTTGAGGCCCTGAATTTTGACAACGACCTACACCACCCAGGAGGTACCTGTGCTATAGCGTTATCGTTATCGGTGATTCCTCGGGACGCCAGTGGGGCCAGTTAACACCTGTCGCAACTTCAAAAAAATGTCTAATCGAGATCGACTCGCCGACACATTCAACGGTGCCTTCCCCGCCGAGCCGTGCCGAGGTCATGAACAAAGAAGTGCATCGCCGGCGCGACCGCAAATTCTAGAGCGATGAGAGAGTTAGGATTTGTCTGTCTGAGATGTCGCTTCAGCCTTCTCGTGGCACCGCGACGACTCCCAATTTACCAATCTGCGGCGCCGAGGTCAGCAAATTTTAGCACCGAACAGTCTGCCAAACCCAATGCCAAAGATGACGCTCTCGACGGTCTCGTTGCTCCGGAGGCCCAGTGCAGCAGACAGCGATCCGCCGAGCCAACAAAGAGCAGACGGCCGTCCCCGCCGGACAGCATATCCTCGCTCGCCATGTTCAAGAGTATCGTCGAAAAGCAATCTAACCTCGAAAGTCAATCGCCTGCGGAGTCTCTGACCTCTTCCGACAATGCACTGCTTGTAAGCATTGCCGCCAGACTCCAGGCCACCCTCTCACGGGAGGACGCATCAATTGTCGACGCCTACAAATTCTTCGAAGACGTTCTATTACCTCAGATATCTGTGGCCAACGGGCCGTTGCCACCTCATGTTCGCGACCTGTTAAGCCATACTTTCTTCCCAAACCTGGTGGCAGAAAGGGCAAAGGACTTCATGTACAGCGATCTCCCCAGTGTCTCTCGCATCACCCAGCTTCTGGTTCAATTCGACATTCTGAAGCCGGTTTTATGGGGTGATCTGATCCTTCAGCTCATCGACACGCTATGGACACTGAGCACCACCCCGACAGACTATTCATCGATACAGAGTTACGAGACGGTGATGGCGCAGCGAGAGGCATTGCTTTTCGACCTGGTTGGCGCGTGGAAAGTGATTTGGCCACAGGTCAACACCGCCCAGCCTGTATCATCGGAAACGAAATGCGATGTGGCGGTAGATGAACCTCACGCTCTTGTTTCTTCAGATTTGGGGGGTGGCTCAAATTTCCAGCAAAAGAAATTCAAACGTCGGAAGCCCGGATTTCAGGACGCTTTTTCGGAGCAGTTTCCTGATCATTGGCAGGGGATGCTTATGAGACCATCCTGGGCAGCCCTTGCTACGTATGGGTTGCTGACTGAGACCAGAACTCACAACCGCGCACTTCAGAACAAAGCGTACCCATTCCTCAAAGCGATGCGCCGACTGCTTGCGAGAAGCAGGCTTCCTTTGTCAAAAGAGCACAAGGAGACCCCCTTTGACGGCTGTCCCGTTGTCCTTGGATCGCTGTTGCAAGGATTTTTAAGGAGAGCGCGAGAAAAAAGGCCACCACTGCCGAGCGCGCCAAGCTCTCGAAGTGAAGCCGATATTATTCACAGAGAGATTGGGCAGGCGGTCCAAAAGCGAAACCTTAGAGCCTTGAACGGTTCATGGACCAAGTTCTGGGGCGAGGACGCCGTACCAAGTAAAACTCGGCTTGGGCAACTGCGTGAGATGTCGGATGTCTTTGACTACTTCATCTTTGCCTATATGAGCATGCGGCAAACACAGCTCTCCATCAACGTTTGGAACTCGATGGTGAAGCTAGGGATCCCACCGACCATCAAGACGTGGACATCCATGATGCAAGGCTGTGCAAAGGCCAACAACCCTCTCGGTATCAAAACAGTTTGGAACCGTCTCATCGCATCAGAAACACAGCTCGACACCCCGGTGTGGACAGCGAGAATTTCAGGCTTGGTTATGAGTGGAGATCTCGATTCTGGTGTCGCTGCACTGCGAGAGATGGCTGATATTTGGAGCAAGCGTGATGAACCGGTGAACAAGTATATTGCCGTCAAACCGTCGATTGAGCCTATTAACGCCGCTCTCGTCTGGTTACTCCGCTTTGACCGAATCGCAACCGTCAAAAACATGCTCGGATGGGCTGTAAAGCAGGGCATAAGCCCAGACATCTACACATTCAATACGGTTCTACGACCACTTGTCCGTGCCGGCCGCAACCAAGAAGTACGAGAAATCCTCGACATAATGCATCAGCTCGGCATCCGGGCTGATCCTGCTACCTTTACCATCCTTCTTGATGGCGCGCTTGCCGATATTTCGACCAAAACGCCCGAAGAGCAAGTGCAAACGGCCACCAAGCTCATCCACGACATCGAAGCCACCGGCATAGAGATGAACATGCACATCTATGGAAAGATGATTTATATTTTGCTCGAGCAGTGTCCTAACGGGAATGGTGGCGATGGAGCTGCTGTTAATGCCGTCCTTGCTCACATCTGGGGCCGTGGACTTGAACTCTCGTCACACATTTATACGATGCTCGCAGAGCACTACTTCTCGCTCAACCCCCCTGACGCGGCTGCTGTGACGGCGCTGATTAACAACCGAAGACTGCACAGGAATCCTAACATCGACCGGGTATTCTGGGAACGTGTCATTAAGGGATATTGTCAAGTGGGCGACACGCAGCGGGCACTTGAAATATTCGAGAAACTCTTCCAGAGCGGGTCGACTATTACATTCTCAACATTGTATGACTTTTTATCGGCCCTGATTCACGAGGGTCATATCACACAGGCAAAGAGAGTAGTCCAGGCTGCCAATGATATGGTGGCGGCGGAAGAGAGCGAGAAGCACGGAGATGGCAAGTCGGTCAGATATTGGCGGCACCGTTTCTGGCACCTCGCTGACAAACAGGGACTGCTCGACGAGGGTATGAAGGAGAGCTTCCGGCAAGCGACTGGGATTCTTAACCAAGAGTGACCAGCCGCAGATTGCCTGGATTAAATGTACAATAGATCATGATAGAGAATTGTGAGAATACCTACGTAGCTAGGCAACTTTGCTCAGTGGACTCTAGCAACCGCTGGAGTCTCAATACGAAGAGCTCAAATCAGATTGGTTGGTTGCACTCCATCATAGCAAAGTGTCTCCCCCGCACCCCTTGATCACCAGCTGAAATTACTGACTTGAAGAAAGGGACAGCCGTTTCATTGGTTGTCACGGCTCTCCCTCCTGCCCTATCAGCATCCCTCGAAACGCATTGCAATGTCATTCACCGACATCACGATTATGTCGATGGGCGGGATAGCGAATCACGAGACTACATAATCTCTTCGCAGGTTTTCATATGGTGCAATACTTGGTGCACGCCACGTGTCTGTCCATCATCCTCGGCCACATGACAAAACCTCCTAATTTGAGAGTAAAACAGATCACGATTCCACATCACAACCTAGTCATGGTGCATACACAGTCGGTAGTTTACTTCATTTTTGAAGAACAAACCGTGAGCGTGACCATGACCATGATGGGAAATACAGAAGTTGGGGGGTATTTGTAAAGACCAAACAGCATATCCGTCCTTCCATCCATCCGTCAATTCTCCCATCCACGCTTGCACCGCAGGTCGCGAGATCGCACCCTCCCTTCATGATATATACATGGTATCAAGACGAAATGCAAAGCAACGCAAACCAGAGGAGGGTAAAGGTCAGGCAGCAGTGACATTCCCGTGTCCTACTCTTTCTCATGCCGGCCAGCTAGCACGCCCGAGTGCCTACCTGCCTATTTCCGTCCATTCCACTCCATTCTATTTCGATCCATTTACCCATTCTATACCGAAATACCGTCTGTTCGCCCAATTGAACACCGTGAGAGAAAGAAAAGGACCAACCCCAAGGTTTTTGAACAGAAACCAGATCTATGGTAGCCATCTTTTGAAAAACTTGATGAGGAAAAAAAACTCCAACGCTTGCTTGTGAGAATCGAAAGTGGGGAAGCAAAGAGGCCCACTTTTGTAGATGCTATACGGCAAAACACATGGCCTCAGGAAAAGGAAAAGGATCAAGCATCTTTTCCCCGAATTACGTCAGCCATCCAGCCAAGTTCAGTGACCAGATCTTCCAACCCGGAGTTGGGAATAGGGCTGGTGAGAAGCGAGGTGTTCCCGCCGACTACACCATCACTAGCGAGTAAGGCGGCGTCACCCGAGGCGGTTTCCGTGACAACGCGGAGTTTCTCCGTCTCGTGGGTGGGTGGCGGTGGAAGGCTGTAGGTGGAAAGGGCGGCGTCGAGATCGCGGACGAAGGAGCTGCGAGCGCCCATGGTTGACAGGATGCCGGGGAGGGCGACGGATTCCTCCTCATTGGATGAGGTGATCTCGTCGTCTTCGTCCTCGGAGTGGTAGAAGGATGGGGGGGAGTTGGAATCGGGAGATTGAGGCGACAGCTGCGAGCAGAAGCTAGCGTCGGAAAAGGAGAACCGGGAGTGGGGGACAGGTTCGGGAACAAGATCGAGCTGAGGCACCATGGGGGGTGGACGTGTTGGTGGCGCGGGAGCAGATTGTTCGGGCTCGCTAGCCCATGGAGCGTTAGCATCTTCGTCGATGGCGATGACGGCGGGTGGTGTTGGCGAGGAGGTGTTTGATCGCTGAGTTGGAGGCGGAGATAGGCCAGTGAAAGCTTGGGTCTCGGAGACGGCCGAGGTAGCGAAGTTGTCGTCATCCTCGATTTCCTCGACGATATCCTCGGGAATAGCAATAGCGGGTCGGTCTACCGGCTCGGGCTCGTCCATGGGCAGGGGGTCTTGGACCAAAAACCTTCGTAGCGACTCGGGTGAGATGTCTCGGGACCGGCTTCCCTCTGACCTGATGCTTCGGTCATCCCATGACTGGAGGTCGTCGGTCACAAGCGATGACGAGCTCGGCTTCCGACTGAAGAGCTTGCGGGGTGAAAAGCTCCAGCCAGAACCGGGCGAGAGAGACCTGGCAGATCGCTTGTGGCTGAGGAGACGCGGAGCGCTTCCGATCCTACGAAAGGTGGTCGATGACTCCGAGGGCACGGGGGCTGGTCGAGGGGTGGCGAACTTGTCTGCTGGGTTCATGGTCTTGTAGTCTTCGTCGCGCAGCGAATTCAGGGATGCGCTGCGTTTCCTGCTCGGCTGCTCGACAGGAACCCAGAGAGTGTTCACGGTCTGGCCAGGGAGGTATGGGCAGGCATTTGTCGTCGGCAAGGATGGATCATGTGTCTCCGAGGCACCATCCAACTCATACTGCAACGCCTCGGTAGTTAGCAAGCGCCGTTTTATCGCCGGGATGGGCAATGCTTACATAGTAGTAGTAGGTCTGGCCCATCTTGAGGCCCCCACTCCGCTTCGGAACACTGCCACTGTCGCCGTCACAAATGATATCCTTAAAGGAGTAACATCCCCGCCATTGACCGCGATCCCGTCGAATATCCCGCTCCATTGTATACGCTCGTCCGAAGTTGTCCCAAGAGCCTACCAAGTGCACTGCTTGGACCGAAGGATGCGTCCGACTGCATGTCCTGTCAGCTTTGTTACGTGACATCGCCCAGGTACCGGCATGGGTGTGAGACAAGCCGGCTGCGTTGGTGCCTCCGAGCCCCCGAATCCAGACCAGAGAAGGCTGACGTTATACCCCTCTTGACTGCTCGTCTCGGGGGGCAACTCGCCGGGATGCAACCACGTAACCTGGTGTTCTTTCAAGATGAAGCAGCCACGCATTGAGCAGAAACGTACTCTGGATTGAAAGCGAAATGACAAAAGTGACCAAGCCCGGGTTGGAGGAGAAGGACAGGGTCCAACAGAAGAAAAAAAGGAGAGAAAAAAGGAAAACGAAAATGAACGTAGTGCGCACAGGTCCAGACTCTGCGGTTGAAGGAATGACAAGATGAAGAGAGAGAAAGACGAAGGTTAGGTAGGTAGGGCTCGAGACGAACTCACAGCATGAAGGTAAAGAGCGTGGTAGTCGGGTCCATGCCGAAGAGAGGTTGAAGTTGGACTCGACCGCGCTTGAGCGGACGAATCCCTTTGAGGGCAATGTGAGGGAGAAATGAGATTTATAAACTGTCGAAATTCCAGTCTCCTAAGCCGGAATGAAAGGATTGGCTGTTGGGCCAATGAGGGCGCCTAGATGGTGTTTTCAAGCGCCGTGATGGAGGACCACGCACGAGTGTCGCAGGCCAGTCGCTGCCCTGAGTGAGGGGGACGGCGCTTAACAGCGACAAGCGGCGACAGCGAAGTGTCTTGTTTCGAACCCCCCTGTTTGCTGACTGGAGCTTCTGGGTATCGCTTTCAAAGACCCGGTCAGGCATGGACTGCGCCGTATTCGAGGCTTTTCGAAGGCTCTTCGCCCATTCCCAAGTCCAACAAAGACCTTCGGAGAGTCCCTTGGTTGCAAGTGGGAAACAATGCTCTATTTCAGGACCCGAATCCCCCTAGCTTCCAATCCCAGGGTCCCCCAGCATCCCCGCGCGGATCCCAGACCACCTCCCAGCTGGGGGCGCCGGGACAGGCTGAAGGAACGCTTTGGCCCAAGGACTGCTCGGCGATCGAATGAGACGGCGCAACGGAGCGGCTCGTTCATGATCGGCGCGCAGGATTGGCCAGTTTTTCATGCACCACTAATCTCGCCAGGGCTCAGCCATGCCGGGAGTCCCTGCGCACCATGTGCGAGGTTAATTGCAGTTTCTGCGGAGGTTGCATTGCAGTGAGCCTGTTTTGATTCCCGCTGACTAGTTACCACCAGAGATTGCCGAGTTTGCCACCATTACCAATTGTTGTCGACTGCCCGTTTCTGAGTCAGTCCCATCGTGTCGCGACGAGCAGTCCCCCAGATTCCAGCAGGCGGTGTGAGACCTGCGACGCGGCCGCAACTGCCCCAATTTGACCGTCCAGCTTCAGTCCCGGGCGGCGCCAATGGTCCAAATCGACCTAGACTCGCTGAAAACTCACAACTGGGCCGACATGCAGGCATTGATCCGCCGACGACGACGCATCCGAATGACGAATGGGTGCGTGTGCAGCACAACCCAACTGCGTGTAGCACCACGTTCAGAGGCGTCTCTTTGGCCATTACCCACTTTCCATTGTCACATTGTTTGCAGAAGGGAAGATCCGTGGAAGATGATACGGCGCTGCCGTCTCATCGTCCGCTGCTTCGACCGGGAACAACACCACACAAATTACACATGCCAGCATCATCTCACACTGGAGCCAGGTTTTCCGTTGCCCAACGAAAATGGCCAAACTCCATCCACACGGCAGCTGTGTCCCGCATTGAGGGATGTTGCTAGTAGATGGGCGCAATCGCCAAGTGCGCTGGAGTTTAGCCAAACAAAATGTGTCCGTAGTGTCGGGTACAGAGATTGCCAGTGGGCTGAGGTGGAAGTCGCCGAGAAACCGGATTTGGACTCGGCCAGATCTCGAGTGACTTCATACCAGCTACGTAGTTACGCCAGCAAAATCCACTGGGCCTCGATTTTCGACAGCATGCGATGGCATCTGTTTCCAAGCCCCATTGCATCAGCTCTGCCTCAGAAGCACTGCGTCGACGAAACAACCGAACATGCAGCACCACGAAAATGCAACTTGAATGCCCGACTCGGGCGAACACTTCAGCCCGCCGCCACCAGTGCTCCAGCTCGTCGTTTTATTAGCCCGGTGATCCAAACGTCTCAACTCCACGCCGTCAACGGACAACCGGTGCGCGTTGGTGATCTGCTGTTTGGCGGCGCACTGAGCTAGGGTTGGTTACAAAGCGCATTATGTGCAACCTCATCCTATCCCGACCCAGGAACAGGCCGCAAGCGGTTGCTCACAGAAGGGAGCCGACATCCCTTCATGATTGACGCCCCAAACGGGTGGAACCGTTGGATTCGGCCCCCCCACGTTCCACAGCCTCGACCTGGAACTGGCCAGCGGTTCGTGCGACAGCCAAAAGCCTCAGCGGGGGCTCTATCTGCAAGGCGTTGGACAAGCAGCAAACACCAGATCGGCTTCTTCCACGGACTGCACATGACCAGCCACTTCTTCCGGAGTTGTTGGTTGGTAATTGGGGGCCGACTGCCGTGCTCTGGAACAAGCTGACACGCAGGAAATGCTACTTACTCTCTGGTTTGCATGTCCCAACTGCTATAACACAGATGAGCGGCGTTGGAGTGGGTCGCCTTGATCCCAGCAACACGCCAAAGGGCGGACCGACCAAAGGCGGGACTTTCAACGCCACGCAGTCGCGCAGCGACGAACGACTGCCTTTCCAAAGAAGGCCGATGGCTTCTGGAAGGATTCCCGTGGCAGTTCTCAGGTGGCTATTGAAGCATGTCCCATGTCCTCTGATGCAACCGCCGATCTGTTGGTTGGAACATGATATGCTTGTAACTTTTATGATTGTAAGACAAGCAGGCAAGGCCCCGAGCAGCCAATAACTAGAGGCGTGTATTTAGGACGCTAGATAGCCAGCGGACCAGAATGGACACGAAGTAAAACACGCCAAAGCGAATTGTTGATCATCGGCTGTCCCGTTTCCCAGATGCGGACGCGCGGGAGCACGCACCCAGACAACCAAACGACACACAAAACCAATGATTCCTTGCTTTTCTAGTTTCTGCGGAGTACCAACGTTAAACCTGTTTTAGACCAGACCGTTGCCTGTTGCCCGTTGCTGCGTGACACAATAGTGTAGAGTTGCACAGCGGCACATAAACAGTTTGTGGAGAATCCACCAACGACGAAAAACCACCGGAAGTGGGCTGCGAGTCCAGGAAGGAGTGCCTCCTGCCGAAGCTTGACACTGGGTTCATTCCCCTGCTCTCCGAAAAGGACTTGCCCTAACAAGTCGACATGTCCTACCTTCCCACACCTGGCGCAGTTCCTAGACAGCGTCGCGGCATCATCAGCATCTTGGCTCCAATTTCTGACAAACGTGTTTACCTAGTAAAAGTGGGGAACTGGATGGCGCAGACTCAAGGCATTGTTTGGGGGATCCAATGCGCAGTCTTCCGTGCCGTGCTACTAATCCGTCTACACCAGCCCCCGACCTGGTCAACAGGCCATGACAACTTGGCTCACCCACGGCACAAGATTTGAGTCGACGAGGAATTTCGCAGCGCATTGTTCCATGATGCCCTACCTACCCAATTCCCACATCGACAAGCAACGTGGCGTATCGTAGTACTTTTGCCTTGTTTCTTGGTCTCGTGTTATTACTATTATTGAAGAAGGGGCCAACCATGTCCTACTTTCCCTGACGAGTGACGAGTGACGACAGACGACAGACCTGGGCGAATGCCTTCTTGGACGAATATGAGAGGCCCCAAGCCTCAAGTGGGAATTCTCGAAGGGTGAGGTCACTTGATACGCGTCCTGTTCCTCCCAGACACGGCTTGCCCATCGCCTAACCATCCACTCAACTCCTCCTCCTCCTCCTCCTGTACGACTGAGCGGTGATTATAACATGTGCTTGCACACACATATAGCACACGAGAAAGCGAGACACAGAGGAAAGAACCGGGTAGAAAAAACAACATCCCCGCTTGCTATTATCCCAATCGCGTTGCCTTTCCATGCCCTACCTTGTGCTTCCCTGTCGCCTCCATTCTTCCCTAACCAACTCAATGAAAAAAGTGGGCGGTTCGTGAGATTCTCCGCAGAAAAAAGAATAGGTTGAAAAAGACAAAAACGCCTTCCCAAATGCCGGAGTAAGTTGTCATAGTGTTGGTTGTTGTGCTTGGGTTTCTCGCGTCCTCCTCGATAGATAAGTCGTTCATCGATCGTTCGTCCGTTGCGATTCAAAATAAGAAACTCAAACAAAAGTTGAAGAAAAAGAAATTAAAAGACGAATGAAGGAGATATTACAACTTCCAACTCCCACAAGAAGCGAACAAGATAAAAGGCGTTCCCCGTTGGCCACACGTCAGAAAAGCAACGGCATATCAAAAGTAAGAGACAAAATTGGCAAAACGTATGAATCCCATGGCCAATATCCGCCCAGCCAAAGTTTTGGTTTACAAGAAGTAGGTACAAACAAAACCAGCCAAGGGGCCCAGAGTGGCATGTTACCTATGGGCCTTGCCGTTCTGCCTCGGCTTGCCGTTCTGCCTCGGCTTGCCGTTGGCCTTGCCACTTGGGCTACTGCCAGTGGCTTTTCCGTTTGGCGAGCTGCTGCCGTGTGCCACGGGCTTGCCATTCATGCTAGCTGGTGCGGTTTTGGCAGCGGCTGTTGCCCGAGTTCGCTCGTACTTGAGTGCCGTGTTACCCTTCCACATGGTGCCGAGCATGCGGTCCCATATGGTGAAGAAGGGCTGCGAGTAGTTGGTCTTGATGCCCCAGCTTTGGTGATGGATGTCGTGATAGGCAGCGTTATTGCCCGTCAGGTGCTGGAGAGGGTCCCAAGGAAGCGCGTAGCCGCAGTGGTCATCAACAGTCTTGATATTAGATCCTACAAAGAAACCCATGCCCATTCGGGGGGTCAGGAAGGCTGCCTTGTAGGCGATGGCAGGACCGAGCGTATCGAGGATGAAACCCTCGACGGGGTGATTGTATAGCGCGCCATAGGCGTAAGGAACGTAGAGCCGATGATGGCGGGAGTGGAACTTGGCTGTCGAGAGGAATTAGACCAGCATGTTTAGGAAATGGCAAAGGCAACAACGTACTATACATCCACTTGTTGACGTGCATAGCACGATGCCAGAAATATTGCCAGGCATCCAGGACCAAGGTAGCGATCCAAATTTGGGCAGTCGGAACGACAAACCAGTAGATAATCTTGGCAAAGTTCAACTCCCAGGCCGCAAACGCCGGCACTTGGGTCCCAGCGACACCGTCAAGTTGTGTTGTAAGGAATGGATACTGGCCACCGGCGAGAGCGCCGGCCAGTAGGGGGTGTGAGGCGGCCATGTTCTTAGAGAGAGCAGCGGCATTGAGTCCGATAATTCCTAGGATTGCCGGCACGGCACGCTGCGCAAGGCGGATGCGAGTGGCCCAAACAGCAATATCATAATCGTCCATGCCCGTCATCTGTCTCGGTTCGGTAAGACTTAGCACGGTAGACATGCCGACCTGGATGACCTGCTCAATGATGACATCACGAAAGACTTCGTAGCGCGATGCTAGGTTGCGTTGTGTGATCTCTTCGGGGGTGTGCAGACGGTACTGCGGAAGCAAGTCGTAGACGTCGAGGAGGTGGAAGAGCAACGACACGATCCAGTAGGCGATGTGCGGCGCAAGGATGGACAGCCAAAAATCGGAGATGAATGGTAGGAGGTCGGGCAAGGGCCGCAGATCGTAGGCCGGGAGCGGCGGGAGATTGGACGCGATCGTGACGTTCGCCATGATGAAGTGGCGGCGATGCGACCGGAGCGTTGGAGGGGGTGTCGCGTCGGCGCAACCGGAAGGTCTAAATGGCGTTCTTTTTTGGTCGCCTCGACGGAGCCCGGAGCCCGAGACACACACAGCAACAGCAATAAGGAATGAAAATGGTCGTCGCTCGCACAAGGCACGGGGGCGCTCGGCGAGATGAAAAAAGATTTTGGCCCACTGGTTACGAAGGCCGGAAAAAGGAGCGCCGGAGTTCGAGTAGGACCCCGAAGTGCGGTAAGGCGGTACGTGCACGGTCATTTGTTCTTTATCATTTCGCTTGCTCAGGTCACCCATTGATTCTCTCGTCTGGCCACTGTCGAACCACCATTCCTCTTACCATTTGCGACGACGTCTGGAGCCATTTGACCTTGATCGCATGTTCCGTCAGACCATCAATTGTGGTACCGCTGTGGCCCATTCCGTGTCCCTATTCGTGGTTTGGAAGTTCTGTGGGCCACCAACGGGGGACACCATGCAAACCTCTGAGGCTTGGCAGGGGCCGATCGACCCCCACGATCGCCGGGCATGCCCCGCTTTCGCCGTCTCTTGGGCCGGCATATCCGGAGTGAGAGTCCACCACCATGCGGAGCGACCTGATGCCTCCTCCGAATGCATACCGGATTGCTAGGTCTCAGTGATTCTGAGACCTCGGCTCCTAAAAATCAATACGGAAGCCAAAGACAGTTGAGTGAAATTTCAGATTTTGGCGCCTTCGCAGGACGCCCCCCCCTTCTTCAAACCCCGACAATTCAGGCGGCCATGTCAAACATACACGAGCATCAGGGCACACGAGCATCAGGGTAAGCCAGAGAACGAGCAATGATCCAAATATGCTCCATTATATTTTGTGCACAATGCGCTATGAGAGGACATTCGATACGCTGCTGTGGTGGATTGTCAGCTCGACCGCGATTCTGGCTGAATGTGGTGTTGGTTGATCGGGTTTGTGAACTGTGCCCGACTTACTTAGGTAGAAAGGGCGTTACCTTCTACGGTTCTAGTACGAAAAGTTCATCTTAGCCATGAAAAAAACTAGGTATATTCCCACATGTACATGTGCACACCTATAAGTTTCAAGGCAGGCTCTTGGTCGTCACTCCTAATCGTCTTTGATCTTCCCTCCAACATGACAAAAAAATAGGTACACACAAATCCCAATTCGGGTGGGGCGCCTTGCCGATCACCCTTCAAACTGCGTTCAACATCGATGACAATACTCTTCACAGCAGAAGTATCGGAATTGAAGCTTCCAAGATGTGATGGCCCAACTGAGGCAGTTCAGTGCGAATTTTCTCTGAGTTTTCTACTGGTTTGAGGGCCACGGCAAGCATAGTAAGCTATGGTCGGCTTTGTGTGCCTGTTTTTTTGTCATGAGGGAGCTTCCTTGCCTCGCCTGCCAAGCGTCCTCACTCCTAACATAACGCTAACCCTAATCAAGATAAGCGCGCCTTGAATCTTGCCCCTCCAACCCCGCCCTCACGCTCAGTCGCCCATTTTTTACTTTCAACCCCTCAACCTTCTCTCGGGATCTTTTTGCCTTGCCTCAAGACTTCCCCTCCGTCACTTGCTTCTCCCCGCGATAGATCCGATCTTCCCATAACCAGCCCTTCGGATCTCCCGCCAAATCCTTTCAAAATGATTATCTACAAGGCAAGCGAGACACCTACCCCGCGTCGACTTTCTGAATCGCAACCCTGCTGTCACTACTTCTTTTTCTCACTGCATGCTACATGGGCTTCTTTCCTAATGATAGCTAACCCGGCGCTTCACAGGATGCCCTCACCGGAGACGAGATCATCTCGGACTCGTACGATCTGAAGGAGGTTGATGGCGTCGTCTACGAGGTCGATTGCGCTATGATCGTCGAGGGCGCCGTCCACGTCGGTTCGTGCCCCGCTTCCCGCCCCCGCCGCAAGTCCAACATGAGGCGGCAGCCCGCAGCCAGCAGAACAGGGTGCTAACCCAAACTGTCTCTCTTTCCAGACACGGGTGCTAACGCTTCCGCCGAGGAGGCTGAGGAGGGTGTCGAGGACACTGATATCAAAGTCAACAACGTGGTGCACTCCTTCCGTCTCCAGAACACCAGCTTCGACAAGAAGTCGTACCTCGCGTATCTGAAGGGTAAACAACTCTGAAAGTCGACGGGAATAAGCTCAGACGACTAATGAAAGCACAGGGTATATGAAAGCTGTCAAGAAGCACCTCCAGGAGAGCGGCAAGTCCGAGGACGAGGTGAAGGACTTCGAGACCAAGGCCCAGGCCTTTGCCAAGAAGGTTATCGGCCAGTTCAAGGACTGGGAATTTTACACCGGCGAGTCGATGAACCCCGATGGAATGTAAGTTTTCCGAGGTTATCGAGATCGAGCAGGATTAATGACTGACCTTAACCAGGGTTGTTCTCCTAAACTACCGCGAGGATGGCGTTACCCCATACGTTGTTGTCTGGAAGCACGGCCTCACCGAGATGAAGGTTTAAGAGGACGGTCGGGTGATCGAGCGAAACCCATGGTTTTCTGTATTAGCGGTCATTGCATGCGACTAAAAGTAGCTATTTTGTTGCAACTCGATTGGGCGGACATATACAGCAAATTTGGGCCACTCGTTTTGCGGAACCTGTCATCTTTGACGCCAAAAGCCTGTCGAATTTCTTTTAGGCCCCTACCGTGTCTTGCTAATGCAATTAAGTCAGCCGTGCACTCGATACCGATCTCGTACGTCTATGCTGCTGCCTCTTCCCGAAATCTAGAACCGTGGTCTTGTAGCCAATGGGATCGGCGGTGTGTCATCCTCACTCGCAGCGCTGGGAGCCTGGGGCTTCCTCGGCGGAGGGGGCGGCGGCTTCTTCTTTGCTAGCAGACTACCTGTTGAGAGTACACAATCTGCTTGCGGAATAATCCCGTCATTGGCCCCATCGTTGCCCAATCTCCCACCATATTTGTCGTTCAACTTGTTTGCCTCCTTCAGACCAGCCGCTACTTGGTCTCCGTGCCTCTGGCGAAAGTTATTCGCAGTCGAAGCAGCTGCCCGCGCGTCCGACAGCGATACAGAGCCAGGGTTCTCCCGAAATGTCGCAGCCGTTCTAAGCGCGGCCTTCTTTTGCTCGAATGTCGTTCCGTCTACCGGTGGTCGCGCGACCCCAGTTCCGGGTCCAGATGCAGATGTAGATGCAGATGTAGCGGGCATACCCAGCCGCGGGAACCGCGAAGACAACTCCCCAATCTGGGCACTGGACGACATAGACCGAGTAGGTGGTGGCGGTGGGGCGCTACCTCTGGCTGACTGGTTGGTGGCTCCGGTTCTAATCCCGAATCCTGGGACAGAGATTCCAGCGGCGCTGAGCCGGTTTATTGCTCCATGGTTTAGGAGGCCGGAGGAGGTGGGGTTCTTGGCTTGGACTGACGAGGCAAGGGCTGGTGGCGGAGCGGGGTTCCGGGGCGGTAATATCGGTGGCAAGCTGGGAAGGGTAGGCTTAGAAGAGCTTGGGAGAAGAGGCGGTGGTTGTATCTCCCGACGCGGAGGAGGCAGGGGTGGATGCGATATAGGCAGTAGGCTGGTGTCTGCGCGGGAAGAGTTGGGAGGGGCAAGTGGTTCCCCAATAGTAGAGGCGTTTGTTGGGTGAATTGGAGAGGCTAAGGGAGAAGAATTGGCAGTCGAAGACGGCCGGGAGATGGGCGGATTCCGTACAGGCGGGGGACCGAATGAAGCTGGGTCCTGGAGGGACGATAAGGGTCGTGGGGCGTGGTTTACCTGGTTGCCCTGTTCGAAGGTTAGCGGGTGGCGGGGGACGGTATGGATTATTCGTTGTCTGAACGTACATTGTTGTCGCCGCGACCGACAAGGCTTTTCTGGAGGGACCAGTAAGTACATCGTGTCGTCTGGGCGCTGCCGGGGAGCCATAGGTTGGCCCGAGGAACTTACCATACGGCCCTTCAAAGTCGACCCTTCTTTTTCGGGGTGCCAACCCTTTTTGAGAATGTCTTTATAGCCCGACATGTTGGCTAATGACGTATGGATGTATTATATTGAGAATAACCCAGCAGAAGTTTTAACTACCTGCAGAATTGAAGTATGGAGAGCCAAAAAAAAAAAAGAGATAAAGCATGCACATATATTTTCCCCCCTCACCTCAAATCACGGGTGATCGCCCCTCGGCATTGGGCGGGACAGGGCGTCCTGTGACGTAAATCTAGCTGGTTCACTGGAAAGCGCACGTCCCAGACATATGCAGCCTGGGACTTTCAAGTCAGCAACCTATCGCAGTTTCGCTGGGTTACCGCGTCTCCAGGTACGATGAAATTAAATGATGAGATATTATCACTGTTTCCAGTGGCGAACGCGATGGAATCAAGTTGGGATTTGAGGCACCAAAACGATCTCATGAACCCAACTCAAGCTTTGTACGATGCACACGTGTATATATACGACTAGAAAAGTTTCGCACTAATAAGGTACCTTGGTAACTGCCCAGACGCGGGGGATTGATGCCTTGCGCCTCGGGCCGCAACAAAAAAGTCACCCCCGCTTACCAACCGCGTCTTGACAGTCGCGTTTTGGAATGTCAATCAACAAAATCGACGGTACAGCAAACATGGCGACATCAACGAGGTCGGACATTGAGCTCCTAACTGAGCATTTTGGCTACCCACCAGTAGTAAGTAACGATAATTTGGTGTGTAGGACAATTGATTGGACCCTGATACTTGTCCTTAGAGCCTCCTCGACGACATCATCAACAGCATCAACATCCTCGCCGAGCGCGCCGTCAACAGCATCGAGCAAGGCCTTCTTAACGCACCGCCCGCATCCCTCGGGTTCCGCCCACCGAACCGCAAAGACAACGACAAGAATCGCTCCGTGCCCATCGCCGAAGAAGCGCACCGACATGAGATCGAAGCCGGCACGCACCAGCTCGAAACACTTCTCTTCGCCTCTATCGACAAGAACTTTGATGTCTTTGAGATATATGTCATGCGCAACATTCTGTGCGTCCGTCCCGAAGACCGCGACTGGATCCGCCTCTCCCACTACCAAGGCCTCGACTTTTCCTCGGCCGCAAGTTCCCCATCCGCCTCTCCAAAACGCGACAGACCCACCGTCGAGTCCGTGAACCGCCTACGTCGCCGCCTCCAAGCCAGCCAAAAGCTCAATTGTATGCTACACGCCGAGCGGGCGCGCAATACCGCGATGCTCGAGTCGCTCCGCCGACTCGTCGGACCCTTAGGGCAAATCAAGGAGGAGCCAGAAACAGAGACAAACACAACACAGAGCAAGAGCCGGCCATTTGGATTTTTGCATAATAAGCGCGGCCTTACTGAGGGCGGGGCCGACAAACCCGTGACGACCACGACGGCATTTACGCTGTCACAGCTGCAAGCGCTGCGGGCGCTATCATCGTCGCTGCGGACAATTATGCCGGATTTGGATGGCGGGGAGGACGAGGTTGACGGAGGCAAGAAGAGCTGGCGGAGAGAGAGGCTAGAGTATGTTGAGAGTGCAACAAGGAAACATTTGGAAAACGTGCGGGGGCTGGACCTCGGTAAGAATGGCGAGGTGAAGGATGGCGAATGGGATGGCGGCGGGAGGTGTTTGGGACAGGGAGAGGTTGAGGCGCTGGAGAAGGTGGCGACAGCGCTAGGGGTAGGGAAAGAGAAAACGGGAGGGGAGGAAGGTGATGAGGTGGATTAGTCGTAACCGACACAAAATGATGTTGACGTCATGGAGAGGTTGGAGTCAGGCGTTGTGCTAGGATGGCGTTCTGGAATTGGAATACCCGGGCATGTGTGGAGGGGCTTGCTGGAGTGCTGCTGGGTCAACATTTGATGCGCGAGTTAGTTGATACGTTTTATGCAAATGACATTTCATGAATCATTTATTTGCACGTTACTACATGCCTTCTAGTCCGATTCTTGTATTATGAGCTTCTTCGTTACCCTGTGTTCGGCTGGACCAGGGGGTTGGATTGCGGAGGAGCACCCTCAATCTTGACATCCTCGATCGGTACTAGCCGGGCTTCCGCGACTGGCAATGGCGAGGGTGGCGGCTGGACAGGGCCTTGATTCGGCTGCGACCCAAGGACCTGCGTTGGTCTTGGGGTTTGTATGGGTTGAGGCTGTGACACACCCGGATTTTGCATCGCCCCTTTGTCCTGCAAGACGGCGCCCGAATTATGCATCTGGACTCGTCCCGGGATTGGTGCTGGTGGGGGTACCTGAGCTGGCACTAGGGGCACCTGGACGGGCAGCTTGGCTAGATCGTGGGCCGATGGCTGGAATGCTTTGGCTTGAACCTGCCCCTGGAACTGGCTGGTTGCCTGTGGGTTACCCTGACACTGCCCCTGAGAAAGCTGAGCAGCGCCCTTCTGAGCAGCGCCTTCAATGGGAACAAGAACTGCGTTGGTAGTCGGGGGTGGAGGAGGTGTTATTGGAGTTGACCTCGTCTTTGTCGGGTCCAGAAACCTAGCTGGCACGCCACGGGCAGCCAGGTTCCCAGTGCCAACGTACGCCCCAATGAGGCTGCTGTACTTATATTCGCCACGAATGGCGTGTTGAATTTCTTTGTAGGCATGGTTGTCTGCGTATGGCAGCCCTGTTTTGGGGTCCCGGTATTTGGCCAGACGACTGGTGATGACACATGTAGGAGGATTGGCTGGTTCTGTTAAACGTCAATATGGCATCTCCACGCTTCATAGGCAGGCACCACTTACTCGAAAGCTTGTTCATCTTCCTGCCGAACAAGATTTGCGTCTGCACCTGGCGGTCCTTGATGGCATTCTCGTCAAAATTCTGCAAAATGATGCAGCTGCGCGTTACCTTGCCCTCACGCGGTGGTTCGGGTGGCGTTTCCTTCGGCCTGTCGGGTCCTTTTGATGGTGGCCTGGACTTCCCTTGGGTCGGCTGCACTGGCAGAGTTGACGGAAGTGGCGGTGGTGTGAGGTGGTTAGGAAAAGGGGTATTCAGGGCTGAAAATGTTGCGGGTATTGTTAGGGCGGATAGTGCTGACATGGATGATATTGGTCCGACAGGCGATGAACCTTCTGGTGCCGTTAGGTCTGTTACAACTGCCAACACTGCTGATGAAGACTGTGGCATGGTTATGTTGGCCGGTCTTGGTGCGGTTGGAGGGAGGGAGAGAGGGGACGGAGTATGCAACGTATTAGGAGGAGCAAGGCAGTTTGATTTTGCACTCGAGGCAGGATAGCCCAGCATAGGCATCGAATTACCGAGCATTGGAGGGGGAACACCCATAGGGGGGGCGAGAACCGGGGCGGCCAACACCGCCGAGGCCTGCGGTTGCTGGCTCTGGTTAACGTCTGGAGGCTGAGGTAGGGGGAACGGCGCCATCGTGGCTGAAGTAGCTACCGTTGAGATGGGCGGTTGCTGCGGGGCTGAGGCAGGGGAGGAACTGGACGCGCTGTCATGAGGAATCGTCAGCCCCGGGTTTTCCGGCTCACGGGGAGGCATCACTGGTGTTATTCCCGAGGCCTCGGGCGCCTCAGCCTTCACCGCGGACGTTGTGTCACCAAGGGTTCCAGCCGCAGGTTCGGTTGGGGATGCCATCTTGGGTGTTTGGTCGGCCTTCGCTCCATCCTGCCCCTTGGCCACCAGGGCTGTGGCAGCAGACTGGCGCTTCTTTCGAGGAGCCTTCTCCTCCATCGACACCAGATTGCCAACGTGTTTCAACTGCCCCTCCTCCAGCTCCTGAATGCCGCTCCAGAAGGTAACGACTGGGCCGTCCAGCTTCCGACTGTTCAGAGCAGCGATCTTCATCAGCCGCTCCTCCTCTCTCTGCTTCTCGGCTGCCTCCCATCGGTTGAGACTCTTAGAGTTCCGCTTCTCCACGAGAGCAGCTTCCGCTAACCGCTCTTCTTGGGTCATCGGGGGCTTTCTCAGTGCCTCCAGCCGTTTGGCATTCTTCTCCATCCTCTCCAGCTGCTTTTTCCTCCTAACCTCGTCTTTAACCATCTTTTGATGAAGAAGCTGTTTGCTTATCCGTGTTGTCTTGCGCTCCGATGCGCGCGTAGGCATATCCGCCATCGTCGGGATCCAGCTTAATCTTTCTGACTTCTTTTTGGACCTCGGCGGTGGGTGTCCTGGAGGGGGAGGGGCTGAGGATCGTGGACTTGCCGAGTCTGTGCCCGTGGCAGCCTGGTCGATCTGAACCTTTTTCCTGAACTTGGCCGGTATGGCTTCTTGGGCCTTCCTTTTGCGCTGAGCATTCCTTTTCTCTCGGGTCTGGCGGTCGAGCTCCTTTTCGCCCTCGAGATCATCACCGCCCTCGTCTTGGTCCTCATCGTCTGAGGACGAGTCCATTTGCACATCCGACGCGTCTTCCTTCGTGTTGTCGGAGAATCCGGCATCGTCTTCATCCTCTGCGAACAGAAGTTCAAGATCGGAATCTTGATCGGCGGGTTCCTCGTTGGCTAGCATCGCCTTCATGCGGTTCCCGGCCGTTGATCGCTTCGAACGCGTCATAGCCAGCCATTCTACCTTCTCTAGCTCTCCTGAGTCACTTCCAACATCGCTGGCGCTCGTAGCTCCATCGTCCGAAGGGTTGGAAATTTCGCGGAGGTCGTCGTTGGACGCCATGTTTCCTGAGAACGGTGTTCGAACAGATGAGCTTGAAACGACATGCATCCTCCTCTTATTTCCGCATCATTGCGATTCAGATGTGTAATTCTAGCAATTCACCGATGGTTGTCGAGGCTGCGATGGTGTCACGTCGAGACCCAACTTTTTCGTGGCGAACAAGGATGCATACGGCAGGTACTATGTACGGATACATGCCCAAAATATTCCACAGACGCTTGAAAAAGAGCTTGACACCACCACCACTAGCCATCGCGGTTGCGTGGCGGCTGAAACGGGGCGGCAGGCCCACATGACTAACGCGCTACCTACCTAGTTTAGCGCGCTTGTGGTCGATTGCGCCATCGCCGTTCGGCGACCTTCCCACCGGCGGCCCGGCCGTTCCCTGTCAGATGCAGAGCGCAGCTTTCTTCCGCGGGTCTTTTTGACCTCTATCGGCGTCGTCTTCTCCAACTCTTCACAATTCGGGGCATACCGCTCTGACCTGCGCTCTGTGGTTTTTTTTATCCCTGCGCATGCGGCTTATTTCACAGAGCTACGAAGTAATTAGCGCGTAAACCTCCTTCCAAAGGTATCCAAAATGTTCCGCAATGGTGTTCGCACGTTTGCGACATGTGCGCGGCGCATGGCCGACGGTCCTAGCGCCCATACCGTATCCGTATCCAAGGCTCAGGGGATAGCCCGAGGACTGACTGGAGGTATGAAGCCCGCAAAAATTACATGAAATTTCATGGTGTGCTGACCCGGCTTAGCAATTGGCAACACACCTCTCATCCGGTTGAACCGTCTGTCTGAGGAGACCGGGTGTGAGATCCTAGGCAAGGCCGAGTTCATGAACCCCGGCGGCTCGGTCAAGGACCGGGCGGCACTGTACGTTGTCAAAGATGCCGAGGAGCGCGGGCTGCTCAGGCCAGGCGGCACCGTAGTTGAGGGCACGGCCGGCAACACAGGCATTGGTCTCGCGCATGTGTGCCGCAGCCGCGGCTATAGGCTGGTCATCTACATGCCCAACACGCAATCGCAAGGCAAGATCGACTTGTTGCGTCTGCTGGGTGCCGAGGTGTACCCCGTCCCTGCCGTGGCGTTCGAGAACCCCGAGAACTACAACCACCAAGCCCGCCGCCACGCCGAGCGCCTCGACAATGCCGTTTGGACCAACCAGTTTGACAACACGGCCAACCGCCGTGCCCATATTGAGACGACGGGTCCCGAGATATGGTACCAAACTGGCGGCAAAGTCGACGCCTTCACCTGTGCCACAGGCACCGCTGGCACCCTTGCCGGTGTAACTCGTTACCTGAAGGAGGTCTCGGGTGGCCGGGTCAAATCCTTCCTGGCAGACCCACCCGGGAGCGTGCTGCACTCGTACTTCAGCTCCGGTGGCAAGCTGGTTGAGCGGACAGGTTCCAGCATCACCGAGGGTATTGGTCAGGGTCGTATCACGGACAACCTGCAGCCCGACGTTGACTTGGTGGATGGGTCACTACACATTAGCGATGAGAAGAGCATTGAGATGGTATATAGGTGCCTGGATGAGGAGGGGCTCTACCTTGGTGCGAGTTCTTCCCTCAATGTTGTGGCTGCTAAAGAGGTGGCAGAGAAGCTGGGCAAGGGGCACACGGTTGTCACAGTGCTGTGCGACGGTGCTTACCGCTATGCAGACCGCCTATTCTCCAAAAAGTGGCTCACAGAGAAGAAGCTATTACCAGCCATTCCAGTACATTTGCAAAAGTACATAGTTCTGCCATAGCGGGACATGGCGCATCTCTGTATATATTGTAACAAGTATAATAATCTTACACTGGTCTGGTGACGGCTCATGCTTCCCATGGCTTGGCCTCAACGTAGGCCTTGTATCTGTCAAGTCCTCTTGATGTAGTCTTTGTGCCCCTTTGCTCTTCATGACTTACAGCCATCGTAATCTCCTTGTTCAGAATGTCGGCCCTCTCTGCCAATGCCTTGGAGAGAGGAGTATCGCCGAGCACGACCTGGGCCAGCATCAAGCCGCTATATATAGGGGCCGCGTGGCACAAGTAGTTTTGGCTTTTGAGTAGATATGCACCTCCCTCTTTCCTGCCCATCGCATCCTCATCGTACATGTTGAGCAGCCCTTTTGGTTTGGGCCACAGCTTTACAAGTTGTTCGGCGTACCTCTTCACGGCTCTATCTGTATCTCTCCCCTTGTGGTGCTTCACGGCAAGCGCTGCTGCGAGGTGCAACCGAGCTGCAAGGAACAGGGGGTCTCTGAAGGTCGGGAAGCCCATACGAACCGGAGCCGAGTTGCGCGACTGCATCGGCTTGTGCAGCTCCTCGGTTTCAATAATATCCAATGCCTGTTGTGACCAGCCGAGCGCCGTCTCCGTGGCCTCCTTCGTCCAGCTGTGCTTCAGGGCGTGTTCCTGGATCGCCGTGAAGAGCTGGGCTGACGTCTCGTGTATATCAAGTCGCAAACCGGTGGATTTGACACGCTTGATACAGTCTATAATGACTGGTATAGCATCTGCGTAACTGGCGCTGCGGATCGCTTTGCAGAATACGGCGCGGTCGACGTTGCGTCCTGCCTGCACGCACACACCCTCGAGCAGTCGGGGGAGGAGCTGGAAATCGGCCCTGGTCTTCATCGCATTGATGACGGCAATGATAGACTTGTTCGTGTTGGGAAGCATTCTCATATCCTGGTGGGGGAACTTGTGCACCTCGCCGTCGATTTCCAGGACAAAAGGGTCCCGATCGAGGAGTGCTTTGAACTTGGGACTGTACATCTTCTTCCGCTGGTCCTTCGGGAGGTACTGGGGGAGGATGATCTTGTCTCTGACCGTATCTAGGAGTGGTTTGATAGTCGGGGAGGCATCATTGAAAGATATGATCTTCTGGGAGGCTGTTGGAGCAGGCGGTTTGTGAGCAGCAACACCTTTAGTGAACCAAACCAAGCACAAATTTGCGTACCTCTGAATTGTGTTGACGTGAGCCATCGTCTTTGAGTCCTGGAGACTCTCACAGCAGCCTCCAGGACTCTGCTCCCTATTCTTAGGGAATGGACGGTGGCTACACCAGACATGGCTTGCTATCTGGATTGAAGCTCCCGACGTGAAAACTGGGCGCGCGAGAACTTCTCGAAATCAATTCAAACAAGCCCCTGTTCAATGAGCGCTGATTGGCTCCAGCCAGAGTTTAATGGGGCCGATCCAGGAACTTTTTCCCCACTGTAACCCCAAATTGGCACCGGTTTCGACAACGTCTTCTTCGACGTCGAAGCTACCCATCGACGTCGAAACGGACACGCAAAGACGACAGGATGGCCGTCGCACCGTTCTGCAGACGGTCTCTTGGCTGTCTGAAGATCAGCCTCCGCCAGGCAAGGCGGCAAGACACCACACTTCACCGATCAATAGCGACCCAAAGCAAACCTGCACCAGGTGCTCTGCTTGATCACAACTTCTGTACGTCTAGCCGCAACGCCTTCCCGAACCCAGCAGCTAACATATTCGGTAGACCAACTTCGAGACAGGAAGACAGCCAAGCTTCGTACCGCCTTTGCCGTTTACAAGACTCCCGAAGTGAAGACGAACCCAACTATGATCGAGATCTCGAACAAGCCACCCAAACCGGCCACCCGATCCCGCGAATCCAAACTTCCCGGGTTGATTGTTCCTCCATCAGACCCTCTTCCGATTCTCCATGCTGCTCAGATCGCACGGATGGACCCCACGGGCGCGCGCACTGCTCTTTTCGCAAAGACGCGCCAGGGTGTTCGCGTAGGCGACGTGCTCATGGTAACGCATCGAAGGGGGGGTGAGCCGTTCGCGGGCGTGTGCTTGTCAATTCGACGGGCTGGAATTGATTCGGCGGTACTGCTGCGTAATCATCTCGGCAAGGTAGGTGTCGAGATGTGGTTCAAGATTTACAACAAGAATGTGGCTGGTATTGAGATCATCAAGCGGGCGCGCCGTCGCGCTCGCCGTGCTCGTCTGACGTACATGCGCCAGCCGAAACATGACTTGGGCAGCGTGGCGGACCTGGTGTTTGCCTGGAAGAAGAATAGAAAAGTGTTTTCCTCGAGGGGTGCGGCAGGTAATGCGGTTGGGGGCAAGGCGAAGAGCAAAGGAAAAGCGAAGAAATGAAGTGAGGGTCTTGTATTGTGTATACCATGTAACAATAGGGGTAGGTGATGGCAGCGCCTATTCGGACATTTGATTGGACTTTTCCTTTTCCATGGGGCCACCGCCTTGGAAGGGCTCTGCGCGTTTGTCGCTTCATCATGATGATTTGCCTACAGTATGCAATCCAACACGTTTGTGGTCTACTTCTCACTTCTCTCTACCCCCATACACAGACCATCGAGTAGTAGAATTACAAAGATACATACAATGATTTCTCGCTGTTCTAGTGGTCTCCTCGGCCACTGTGGACATGTTCTCGTGGACGGTGAGGTTTCCCGGCCAATGCGCGAGTTCGATGATACCGGCTTCATGTTCAACGAGACATATCTTTCCCTGGCTCACCTACTTTCACTGTAAATTCAGACCATCCTTGTGCTCATGGTTCATAAACTCCTATATCCCACGCGTTGTGCTTCTACAGGCGACGATGCACAACTATGTGGTATCACTGCATTCTCAACTGACTTTCTGCACGGAGTTCAAGGCTTCTTTCCAGATTGCCGCGAGAGGGAGAGGAAAGCTTGTCGACATTGTCACCCATGAGACTCAACATCAGCGAGAGGGAAGGGCTCGCCATATTCTCCAAAGTCAATGCCAAAGACATCCCTGGCAAACAATGTGTAAGGATCTCAATTGATAAGAGCGGCGAATAGTCTTCTTCGCTACCTTAGGTAGGCAGGGAGCGTGGGGAGCAATGAGAGGTGGTGGGTATGGAAACCTTGCGAATACCTACAGAACCTTGGCGTCCAACTTCGTCGCTCGAGAATTGCCGCTCGCTGTAGCTACTCATCTGGTCTAAAATCGCCCCCTCGTACCTCTGCTTCGCTCCGGTACACCGAGACGAGAGACGAGTGTTGTCTGCTTCTTGAGGTCTGAGGTCCAAACCCAACCCCCCGTTACACCAAGTGTACAGTCCAACCCCTAAAAGATTGTTCACGCGGTACTTCACGGCTTGGCTGTAGCTTCCGGGCCAACCTCCCCCCGGCATTCTTTTCCATTTTTGAGGGGTTATGATGGAAACTTGAGGCCCTAGGGAGTAAATTTCAAGGCCTAAATATTCTGGCTTGACCCCTCTCAAAATACCTTTCATTGCGCAAACCCCTGCTGGATACTTCGTATTGTGGTACTCACCAAGTCCCACGCTAACAATCTTTCACAGGTTGGATTGTACGGTACGGTCCCTTGATTACCACAAAAAGAAGCAAATTCCACGCCGAGGTTTTAGGTCACAGAGTGCGGCGGCTCCCATGCAGTAAGATCATAAATGTGACAATCCTATCATAATCCTTCTGGATTTCTCTGCCTTGCTTCACCGGTTGGGCACTGGTGGATGAATACCAACAGGAATTAACAGCGCGAGCGTTGGTTGTTCTGGAAGGTTATGGGGAACTTCTATCCGGGTTTAGACATGGTCTGGTGCCGCTGATAAGAAACAACCTGGTGGAGCACTCGCTGTGGTCATCCCTTGTTTTTTTTTGTCACAGGCATATCGGGCTTGCTGTGTTAGCTCAATAATGACCAACCAAATGCGAGTGCTTGAGCACGAGGCTATTGTCGTCACGGTCGGTGTGGATTCCGGCAGAGGCGCATGCAGCGGAAATGGACGTCATCAGCGGTCTCGGAGCGGCTTCCGACAGAGATCAGATCAGTGCATCGCTGACATCGAAAGGCCGTGTTTTGGCATGGGAATTTCGGTCTTGGCAGGTCCAAGGCCCCGAGATGCGGAATTCGGAATGCGACAACAGCGTGTTTCGTTCATCAATCTACCCATGCCGAGAAACATGATTATCGTAGCCAAGGATTTTTTCCGCGTTATCTTGCTCAATTGACTTCCCAGTTCCCTCATCCGCGTCCTTTGGGGTGAGCAATTGTCGGCACACTCAGTTTTTTGCGAGTTACGGGATGCTTTCGGCGGCCTCTCGCGGCTGCTCCTGCCCAAGTCCCAGTTGACAGTGCCAAGGCCAAGGCCAATCTCGCAAATCTTGGCTGGGTCCAGCGGGGGTCTAGACCCACCAAGTTACAAGGGTCCTTCGTCACTTACAGCTTCGCCGCAACATCTGCCATCACTTCATCCCAACTGCGGGAACCGGTCAGATTGGGCCTTTGTCAGTCCGGTGCAGGAGCCACCGCTCTTGGTAATTCGCGCTTGCCCTTCCTCCAGCTCAGATTCAACAACCGCATTTTGTCTCGAACGCGAACTGCTCTTTCCCCAGTTTTTGTCTAGCTCGTCTCCGCTATCCGCTGAATTCTGATGCTGTCCCTGCTCTCATAAGATTATCTACATACACCTTCTCCGATTGCCCTTTCTCTAGTCTTGTTGGGACGTCACGACATCACAGCTCCGACGAGCATCCCGATACAGGTTTTTCGGCCTGCGATTCTCGCCCCTTCGGAGTCCTCAGATTGTCGGTTCCTGCCGCATGTCGTCTGGCCGTCATGATAAAGTCCTTTCTGCCGTCCGCTGCAGCTGGCAGCAGCCTCTCCTAACACCTTCAACCGTATTTGCTTGACCCGCTGCCACTGCCAAGCAAGCCCAATTGCCAAGGGCAAAGTCCATTTTGCGCCGAGGTTGAACTTGATCAATCTCGCCTCCTGATCCTCAAACCACTGCGGCTTGTTCATCAGCGCATCTCATTGTCCTCGGTCGCCTTCTCTCTGGGTACCCACCTAGAGGACAAACCTCGCCTCTTCTGTGTCATTCTCGATTTGGGCAGCCACCAACGCCGCACCGCCCATCATGGACCAGGTGCGTACCTGGATTGGCGACCAGTTCAGAGCGCTCCGTCCATCCTTCCTATCAAAGAATCCTCACTTCAACTTCATCACGGTTCATTGTAAGTGCCGCACTGGGGCATGGCGCCTATGGCACAGGCAGCTGCTAACCTTGGCTCAGACTTTTGGATCATCTTCCTCGCTCTGTCTGGATCCGTAATAGTGTATGGTTCAGGCCGAGGAAATGTGGCTTATATCGACGCCTTATTCTTTGCCAGCGGTGCCAGTACCCAAGCCGGATTAAACACGGTCGATTTCAACTTGCTGAATACGTTCCAACAAATCGTCTGTTACCTTATCCCTATGTTGGCAAATCCTATCACAATCAACTCCTTTGTCGTTTTTCTCCGGCTTTATTGGTTTGAAAAGCGCTTTCAGGGCATCGTTAGCGAGGCGCGTTCGCGCAGAGGCACTCTTTCCAAGTCGAAAACCAGGCCGACGCCCGATGTTGCAGACGCTGAACGCGGTGTGAATGGGAGGAGCATCACCGTCATGCACAACGGGCAGCCTTCCCGTATCACAAATGATGGTATTGTTCTGACCGGAGACGGCCCAAAAGAGGAAACCGGGAGTGGCTCAACTGCTGTCAACGGAGACACGGTTGAAACTCACGATTATACCGATGTGAATAACGCTTCGGCCGTTCGGCAACCTGGTATCACATTTGCAGACACAGTCAAAAGAAGTGATGGTGTGGAAGGGGAAGTAAAACTTCCCCCGGTGCGTTCAGAAGAGGAACATCTAGCCATTCTTGAACGCCAGAGAAAGGATGAGGAAATTCTACGAATTCCCGGGCCGAGAGATGCAGAACGGGGGCTCCGTCCCCAGCTAGTGGAACATAGCGATGACGATGAGACCTCAGCTCTTGAGACAACTCTATCTCGACCATCTCCGTTTCGTCCACAAGCCATAACCATCGAAGAACCTGATCGTCAAAAGCTTAAGGAGTCTGCCAGCGAGAGTATTGTTGGCGATGCACGTGCAGTAGCGAATGCCCTATCATTTCTGAAGCCCAGAAAGCCTCGGATTTTCAGTGAGAAGAGCACCAAAGTTCATCATGAAGAGGATGCAGTACATGGGTGGAGGGTGCAGAGACGGCATACCCTCCATGCGTTGAGGACTGCTATCAGCAGAGACAAGGAAGAGGGAACACCATATCTCAGCTGGGAGCCAACCATTGGACGCAATTCAGCCTTCCCCGACCTCACCGAAGAGCAACGAGAGGAGCTTGGCGGCATTGAATACCGATCTCTAAAAACCCTTGCGTTGGTACTTACTTGGTACTTCTGGGGTTTCTCGATCCTCGGTGTTGTTTGCCTCGTTCCATGGATTCTCAATGTAGACAGATGGGGCGAGGTCGTCGATGCGGCAGCCCAGAGCAGAACTTGGTGGGGTTTCTTCACGGCTAATTCGGCTTTCATGGACTTGGGCTTCACCCTGACGCCTGACAGCATGAATTCTTTCAATACTGCCGTCTTCCCCCTGCTTCTCATGAGCTTTCTCATTGTCATTGGGAACACTGGCTTCCCGGTAATGCTTCGCTTTGTCATATGGGTCATGTCCTTGGTTGTGCCGCGCGGCACGGGTATATACGAGGAGCTGAGATTTCTTCTTGATCATCCTCGTCGGTGTTTTACACTCCTGTTTCCCTCAGGTGCTACTTGGTGGCTCTTTTGGCTGTTGATTATTCTCAACGGCTTGGATGTTATCTTCTTCATTGTCCTCGACGTATGTATGCCTGTGCTGCTTCATGTTTCACCCGCTAACTGGTGTACAGCTTGGTACCGGGCCTGTTACGGAAATGCCAGCTGGCATCAAAATCCTCAATGGCTTGTTTGAAGCCGCATCAACCAGAACCGCTGGCTTCTCTTGCGTCAACCTTGCCCTCCTCCACCCTGGTGTCCAAGTTTCGTACATGATCATGATGTACATATCCGTTTTCCCCATCGCTATCTCGGTCCGTCGTACGAACGTGTACGAAGAAGACTCCCTTGGCATATACGGCGGTGTCCGCGAAGAAATAGATGAAAAAGCGCATAACAGCGACCTATCTTACGTCGGCGCCCATTTGCGCAGACAGCTTTCCTTCGATTTGTGGTACATCTTCATGGGTCTCTTCATTCTGGCTATCTCAGAGGGGCCGCGCCTTATGGCCAACGACTTCTCTATGTTTGCAGTCCTGTTTGAGGTTATTAGCGCCTACGGAACCGTCGGCATGAGTCTCGGTTACCCGACCGTGAATGCTTCACTCTGCTCTCAATTCAGCGTTGTCGGTAAACTTGTCCTCATCGCCATGATGATACGAGGTAGACATCGTGGTCTGCCGTACGGCCTTGATCGTGCCATCTTACTGCCCAGCGAAGCTCTCAATGCCAAAGAGGCTGCAGACGCCGAGGCTCGGATGGCGCGGCAAATGTCACATGCATCGGTGACGGCTCCCGGTATCCGTGGTCAAACTGGACGCCGACGTCGAAGTATTAGTGGAGAACGCGCCGGCACCCTGATTACTTCGCTCCTGCACCCAGGTCCAGCCAAACCCGCCGACATGCGCGAGCATGGTCTGCACCATCGCAGAAGCACGGAGGCGAATAGCGCAGGATGTGAGGATCTGGACCCCTACTCTCCTCCCACCAGAGTTATGTCTGCCCGGCTTGAGGCCACGGGATCCTTTGTGCCGCCAGCCCGTCCGCGCAGTGCCGTCACCATGGCGACCTGACGTTATATTGAAGGATCTCGACACTCACTCATTACGAGTACACTCAACTTCTTTTACTCTGATCTAGAATTGGGAAGCAAGGCGCAGACATGGACAATTGGCATTTTCTCGAAGGTACAATATTGCATTCGGCATATAACTTGCATGCACGCGGGTATGCACGCACAAAAAGGCTGCTGCCTGGCATAGGGAAAGGATGGGAGGCTCTCTGCTTTTTTTTTCTCCTTCTCTCTTTGGCTGCTTTAGCTGCCTTTTTGATCGCCGCCACGCCGCACGGTCATTGAACAAAGCCGAAGCAGAGGGTGGACATCGGCTTACAAAGGTCATGCCGCAAGTTTTGGGCTGGGGAAAACAAAAGGCCTAGAAGGCCAGCTAGGCTTGGGGGATATATTTTCCCCTGGAGATGAGCAAACACACAGCTCACTGGATTCTAATACACAGCTCATAGCCAATACTTACCTACGTAGGCATGTATACAGAGCAGTATACTGCTACATCAGAGTGCTGGCTCATTTATGGCAATATAAATACAACATTTTCTGGGCCGAGTTTTTGCCTCCAAATCTGTTTACGCCGCTCCGCATGTGCCGTCCCGTCCGTAGGGACCCGATTTCTCTCCCCAACGCCCATCAGACCATTGTGTATCAAGAAAGTAACAAGTCCATGATCCCCTGCCAGCCCCGGCTAAAATATAAAAAAAAAAGACCTGCGGAAATATAGCGAGATTTCACTTCCCCGTCCTGCTCCTCTCTTTCTCCCTAGCAATCTTCTTGAAGAACGCACTCTGGTTCTCCTTGGCTTTCTTCTTGAGATTTTTATTGGCCGCCTTGTTCTGCTCAATGTAGGCCATGTCCTGTCCTCCGCTCAACTCGCCAAGGGTGCCCGCCGTGCGGCGGACCCCGTTTCCGCCTGGGCCCGCTTTCTTCCGTCCACGTGAGCTCGTCTGCCCGAACAAATCGTCTGTCTCAATGTCATCTTCACCGCCGCCCTGATTGTCGATCAGAGTCTTTTGCAGCAATTCGCGACGCTCTTGGGGTGTGGCGAACGCGAGATTGGGTGTGTTCTCAATGTTGCCAAGCTTAGTGATGACCTTGAAGGCGTAGCCTTGGTCGACTAGAAATGCCTGGCGCTTAGACGAATAGTACATCTCCTGCGTGTCCTTAGAGACGAGCGAGTAGAAGAAGGCGTTGAATCCCTCATCGTTTCGGCGCTTGGCCCGCAGAATTCGACCGAGTCGCTGTGCCTCCTGACGACGGGACCCAAAGTGGGACGAGATTTGAATAAGGACCGTCGCCTCAGGGAGATCAAGAGATGTGTCGCCAATCTTGGAGAGAAAGAGTGTGTTGACCTCGGGATTGTGCTGGAAGTTCTCGAGCACCTTCATGCGCTCGTTTTGACCGGTGCTACCGTAAATAAACACCTTTTCTAGCTTGAGCGCATACTGCTTAAGAGAGTAGAGCTCGTCGGAGAAGACGATGATCTTGTCACCCCGGGCTTCGTGGTAGTTGATCAGGTACTGGCATGCCTGGAATTTGCTGGGATTCATAGCGTACAAGGTACGCTTCATCCTCGAGTTGGCGTTGAGATACTGGTCGTAGAACTCGGATGGCATAGCACACCAGACTTCCGCGCATTGGACCTTGGCAATGTGGCCCTGCTGTGACAACTCCATCCAATTTGCTTCGTACAGCTTGGGCCCGATAAGGAAGTTTAGATGCGAGATCTTGTCGTCCTCACGGAGGAGGGTGGCTGTGAGGCCCAGTTTCGAGTGCGATTTGATCGATGAGATGACTCTCCTGAAAACATCGGCAGGGACGACATGGACTTCATCGAGGAGCATGAGACCCCACTCGCGCCCTTTGAGAAAGTCCATCATCTTCTTTGAGTCGTGAGAGCGCTCACGATTGTTGGTGACCATCGAGTACGTCGTCACAATAATGCCAGTGCTGCCCAAAAACTTGTCTTTTTGATCCGCTGTGAAGACAGCAATATCGTCAGGGTTGATGTTGGACCACTTTAGGAATTCCTGACGCCATTGTACAACGGACATGGAGCTTGTGCAGAGCACGATGACTCCCTTCTTAATCGTGCAAGCGGCGGTGATACCGACTAGCGTTTTGCCTGCACCGCAGGGCAGGACGATAATCCCGCTCTTTGCTCGACCGTTACCAAACATCTTGCTGAGGCTCTTTTCCTGGTACGGCCTGATTTGTGTATTGGGACGAAGGTCAATCTCCAAGTTCGGGTTCACGTCGTCTGCTCGAAAGTCATATTCTTCGAGGATAGGCACCTCTAACTCGAGACAGCGCTTCTGAACCGTTTCGACGCTGTTGTCCGAGATCTCGAAGGAGTGGACAGCTTCCGATTCATCTTCATCGTCTTCATCATTTAGCGTGGCATAAAGAGCTGCGTCGTTCGCGGTATCGCCCGCATCCGCCCCAGGGGCCTGCTTGTCTGTGGGCGCCAGGTTGGCCTGGTGGACAGCAGCGGCGTTCTTGGTTCCAGGAATAACGAGGCCGCCCATAGTCGGGGCCGATGTGGTTGTGAAGCCTTCAGAGCTGTGGACGCGTGTTGGCCCAATAGTGCCATCTTTGAGCAGTTTCTCAAGCATCTTCGCATCTGCACTTTCTAGGAAATATTTATTGTTCTTGAGAACTAACTTTACCTTGCCGTAACTTTTGGTGCATTTCTCGATGAAGTCGCGGATAGTGACGGGCAGCGACGTCTTCAGGAAACGATCAAGCGTGTTGATGATGTCCTTTGGAAGAAGCCCGGTACTTACGGCAGCATAGAGACTGTGCGTGGTAAGTTTATATTCATGCAAGAAGGCCGGGCGCGATTTGGGCTCCGCGATCGTGATGAGGAAATCTGTTGCCTGCTCTGCCAGAGGATGAAAGCGCTCCAGTACGATCGTTCCTTTCGAAGGGTCTATCAAAAGTGGTCGGTTATGATGGTCAGGCTGGAGCGGTAGGTCTGAAAAGTCGCGGCGACTATTTCCAAAGTAGGCAGACCCCGAGTCAATGATTTTGTCCTTGCCGCTCTTGCCCTGGAAGCGATTGCTCGTGAGATCCCAGACATTTGTAAACTCGGTTGCCTCGGCCGACATCAGTTCCTCGCGTCTCTTTTGGGCTTCCGTAATGTCCTCATCAAAGTCGTCATCGCCGTCTGACATCATGGAGCTGTCCAAGCTCCGTGGCGTCGCTGGGCCCGGCGTCGACGTCGCCGATGTTCTGCCAGCTTTGGACGCGCCGTTCGAGGCACCAGCCGGCGCCTTTCTCTTAGGCGGCATCTTTGCGATGTGAATGTTTCTTTGCACACGCAACCGCACCTCTCTCGCCCCTTTCGGGAGAAGCGAAATGCCAAAACCTCGATGCGATGGTCTATAACGCTCTGCAGCAGCAATCGATCGTTGACGGGGATGGCGTTGCCGTGATCAGGTGCTACCTCTGGCGATGTCGTTTGGCAGGCAGAGTGGCGAGTTGTCGAAGGATGTTGCAGCATAAGGACTGTGGTACGACGTTTGTAAGCTGCAGGGGTGCATGCTCGTTGACAGGGGACACAGTGGGGCAATCAACCATGTTTGTCAGCCTCGACGGCTCAATCCGCTCTCGAACTTCGCAGTGACACCACTCTGCGAATCCACTCTGAAGCGTGACAGCTTGCAGTCATTTGCTTTGAAAACAAAATCTCTGCCTTTTAAGAAATTCGCAACCTAAAATAACCATGTGGTATGTCGCAACCTCACCGGCTCCGAACCCAACTTCTGACCATATGACGTCCACAGCAAGCACATTCTCAACGCGCAGGTCTCGATCCGATCTCCCTGCTGTACGCCCCTACCCATACCTCTAGCCCCTCCTACCAACCATCGTAGCCCTGACTGAAACAGACTCGCGGTAGGCCGGAAATGGTTTGACTGCGTCGAATGTCATCAAGAACAGGAGAACCACCCGCTCCTGCAGAAATTCGAGTTGACCTTTGCTTGCAAAAAGTGCAAAAAGTGCTTCCGAAAAGATTCGCAGGAGTTCGAAGAGGCAGATGAGTATTGCCCACACTGCGATAACCATTTCGTCATCGAGGCGGTTAGTCCCAAGCCTGCCATCTCGGTGGAGGGCGCGGACGTGCGCA